>ERZ779737.1885-NODE-1885-length-15157-cov-2.646603_pt1 | contig 15157 bp, 27 predicted proteins | sample MGYA00511889_ERZ779737 | MGnify/ENA primary metagenome ERZ779737 (study PRJEB29588, sample SAMEA2163575) | human gut metagenome | biome: human gut; feature: human-associated habitat; material: faeces | place: Denmark | collected 2008/2010 ...
GACCCGACGGCAGCAGTCGGGAAGCAAGAAAGCTTCCGACCGTTACGGCCCTCTGCTTAGCGGACGAAAGAGACTTATGGGAGCCAATGACTTTCGAACGGGAAAAGGGAAAGTGACCATATTTAACCCCGTAGAATACGCAGCAATACACAATGAAGGAGGAACCATCAGCACCCATCCACGAATCACGCCAAAGCTCCGGAAAATGGCATGGGCACGGTATTTCAAGGCGGCAGGCATCCGGCGTGGAACTTCCTCAAAAACCCGAAAGAAGAAAGACGCTTCGGCACCTCCTGAAGCCCGTATGTGGAAAGCCATTGCCCTGAGCAAGAAGTCAAGGCTCAACGTAACGGCACAGATACCACAGCGAAGGTTCCTCGGACAAAGCAAGGAACTGACCGAAAAGCTACAGGAAGAAGCCGAAAAGGAACTGCTCAAAGTAATGGAAACAAGACTCGGAAGCCTGAAGTGATTTTAATTATTAACTATTAATTATTCATTGAATTACATGGAAACTTTATTCAACCAGATACAGCAGCTTGTGGCAGACAAGATTGAATGGCTCGACAGAAACGTAGACGAAGACTACGGACAGCTTGAAATGCTTTACCGCGACGACGAAGACTCCGACACCTATCCGCTCACCTTTCCTCTTGTGCTGATTAACATACCGGATACTTCGTGGACTTCCATGGGAGGAGCTTTCGGTAAAGTGCAGTCGGGCACGGTAACCGTCAACGTGAAACTGGCAATAGACTGTTACGACGATACGCATTTCACCAGCGGAACAGCCGACAAGGCTCAGGAACGTGCGGACAAGGTGCACGAGCTTCATTCACTGCTACAGGGATGGATGCCCATGCATTCATCTTCACCGCTCGACCGCAAGCCCAGCCGCAGCCAGACGATGACCAAGGGAATAAAAGTGTATGAATTGAACTATGAGTGCCGCATGATAGAAGACGCTAATCAGATATGACAGACACACGCTTGCCGTATTTCACACCTGCCTGCCGTCCGCGCTTCCTTTTTGGAGGCATGGGCGGCTTATCTTCAGTGTTCTTGCCCGACCGGTATTCGCGGTCCAGCTCCTGAAGAAATTCGTAATTCTGGTTCACGATAGTACGTATTCTTTCCTCGCTGATGAAAAACTCCTTGGTGGAAAGCTGATGGAAGGTGTCGTCAAAGCGCAGACGTCTTATCTCCGTCCAGTAGTAATACCTGCGAAGCAGCTCTTCATTTCTCAGCGTAATCAGTTCCGTATCCCTTCCTCGTGCCATTGTCTTGTGTAATTTTGATACACAAAAATACGAAAAAACGCACAAAATTCAGCACGTTACTTCATCTTTTTACACACTGTGCCAACTTGCTCAACGCATCTTTATTTCCCTGCCGTAGTTTTGCACTGTCATGACAAGCAAACCACATTATCAACCCTTTAAAACAAAACTATTATGGCAATCAACTATTGTGTTGTAGGGATGCAGAATCCTTTAGACCGCGAAAGCGGAGAAATCAAGTATTACCCGAAGGCTCAGGCCAGCGGGTCGGTAGGAATCAACGAACTGGCAGAAGAAATCTCTTACGCCACCACACTGACCGACGGTGACGTGCTGAACGTGATCCGTGCGCTGATCAAGCAGATAAACCGCCACATCGCCAAAGGAGAAATCGTAAAACTGGAGAATCTTGGAAGCTTTCAGGCACAGCTGCAAAGTCACGGTTCAGCCACTGAAGATACCTACTCCCCATCACTCATCCGTAAGGTTACCCTTCAGTTCCGACCCGGCATCGGACTAAAAGGACAGTTGAACAAGGAAAACCTCACCTTCAAAAAGGTGCCCAGCCTGAAGAGCCTGAAAAAGCAGGAGGAAGACGAAGGGGGCCTTATGTAACTACTACGTAGTAAACACATAATTACTTCTTAGTAACTGATTAATTACCCCGTAGTAAACGCATTGTTACTACGGGGTAGTTTGTTTCTCTGATATTTTTATTATCTTTACATTCAAACACAAACATTATGCACGCTATTTATCTTACTGACCTTGCACTGCGATATTTTCCCCACTCTTCTGCCCGCAGTGCCGTTACACAGCTTCGCCGCTGGATTACTCTAAACAAAGATTTACAAAAAAGGCTGGATGAACTTCACTACAAGAAAGGACAGCGCACGCTTACGCCGCTTCAGCATGAGGCAATATGTCATTACCTGGGCGAACCCTAAATTAATTAATAATGAATAATTAAAAATGAAAATCCCCGGCATCCGGTTGCGGTGTCGGGAATTTTTTGTTAGTCTTCGATGTAGTTTTCATTTTGAAGCAACTCTCTCATTATCTTATCACGATAAGATTTACTTGAGTAATCACCTTCGTATTTTTTCCATGACTTTGGGTTCGACTTACTCTTGTACTTTATGTGAGGAAATGGAGTATCCATTCTTCTGAGAATGACATATCCGTTTTTACATAATTTTTCTTGATCGTTTGCGTTCATACGTTTTGTATTTTTTCTGCTATTATTTCATCCGCTCTTCTAACTGTACAACATCCTTCTCCATATGCAAACACAACTTGCTTTCCAATTATTTTTTCATCTTTAATCCATACCCTTGATATGTATGGAGATTTTGTACTTTCCTTTGCTGTTTTTAGCGAGGAATACATTTGTCCATTCTTTTCATTTAAAAACTTTTTTATAATCTCTTTTTCGCTCATAATCAATCTTCTTTTAAATAAACAAATTCTCCGGCCAATAACAGCACCGGCTCACCGACACCCATCACCCATTCACCACGCTTGTTATTTTGACCTATTGGCGGTGGAACTATGTCATGCTTGCTGCCTGGAGTAATATTCGCAAACTGATCGCCAAAAGCCTTACAGTCTGTAACCTTAATTCGCTTGTATGTGTTTGTCTGCTTTGGGCTACACTTCTGCATCTTCTTAATATCAGATTCTTTGATAGAAATTGTACCTAATCTGTAAGACTTTCCTGTGATACCGCATTTTCTACATTTATACACATCGTACATTTTCTTAACTCCTTGAGTTGTCAGATTTTGTTTTTCCCAATCGTGACCTCCGGTATGAATATCGAATGTTTGCATATATCAATAAACTTTAGTGTAATTCTTTAAATCTTCAGAATATAATGAGATGATAACTCCTTTAAGTTCTCCATCTTTATTATACTTCTTTACTTCAACTCTTGGATTACCCAAATAACTGAAGAACTTCTGTTGATACCTGTCTAATACCTTGTATTTTACTGAATTTTTCGCTATTACGTCTCCAACATGAACAGGATTGTCGCTACTGTCTTTAAGATATTTGTCCAGATATTCGTCTTTCAATTTATCAATCTTTTTCTGAAAAGGTTCTATCATTTTTCTACGCTCTTCTAATAGACGATTTATTTCAATGGATATATCCCTTGTCGAATCGTCTCTTAATTTGATAAGTTCATCAACCTTTTCAGTTAGTATTTTTGCGTCTTTTCTTCTTTCCATCATAAATCAATAATCTCAATTTTCAGACTTGTTTTTAAATCACACATCATGTCGATTGTGTCGTTGTTTTCCACATCGAAGCAGATGCCCAGGTATTCCTGGTTCTGCTTCGAACGCTGCACCTTCAGGTCGCATGGGCGGCTGTGCTTGATCCATACAAACATAAACTGATTGATTGCGCTGTAATGAATCTTCGCAGCCACCCTGCGAGGTTTGAACAGATTAAGGTTCTGGTTCTGCATAGGGTTCAATCTGCTTGATTACTGTTCCGCTGAGCCAGACGCGTCCGCTGCCCTGGCATTGCGGACACACTTTCTGCTGGGGATATTCCCTGCGCACATCTTTCTCTGCATACACGGTCACTGTGCCGGTTCCTCCGCACTGGCGGCAAAGGCATACGCGGCGATGGATATAGGTCTTTTCTGTTTTCATCTTCTGTCTGCATCATTAAATTCAGGTTTTACATCGGGGTCTGCTTCGTATGGATACACGTCCATGATGGCGGTTTCGGCTACGGAAGCTATCACGTAATCGGCCAAAGTGTCTTTCATTCCTTCGTCCAGCTTCTTGATGGCATCGCGAAGGTCGGAAGCTTGCACCAGTACGTTGCTGGCAGTACGTTTTTCCACTCCTGTCTTTTCGTCGAGTGTCATAAACCACAGTTTGCATTTATACCAGCGGTCGGCATACTCCTCATCGCTTGGGAAAATTTCTTCATAATTTGCTCTTGCTACACCTGCAACTACAAACTCTCCCTGAAAGAAAGGTGTCATTTCCTCGATGATACGGCTTTCGGCTTCGGTAAAGCTGAGAGCGTCTACCAGATAGGGTTCTGTTACTTTCTTGTTCATTCCGTTTTCCATTGTCTTTTCGTAACGGATTTTGCATGTAAACCAGTTGTGCATCATAATTCTTCTGTTTTTGTTGAGTTCTTAAATATTACGTTAGTGTGGTCTTCTCTGTCTTCGTCCATGCAAGATTCAATTCCTCCAAAATAGCAGTGATGTCCTTCTCCAAAGAAGAAACATCCTACACATGGACGTTCTATTTCTTCTACTTCAGAAACTTCGAGGGTATTACCTTCAAATTCAAACGTTTCTCCTAATTTGTGCTCCATGATTCTTTGATTTTATGTACGAGTTCATCCCATCCTTTCCTCGCCATGCGTGGTTCCATCCAGCACAGCCAGCCAAGTATATCGAGCATTCTTCCTGCAAGTTTCAGAATGAATCCCAAAATAATCAGCGGCCCGATGATGATAGAAAATGCGGTGAACAGGATAATTTGTGTGCGATTGTTCATTATTCCAGGTAATAGGTTATTGCTACTTTGTTGTTTCGAAGAATGACAACTCCATATCCGCTGTCTCCTTTTACGATGTACACGAATATCGAAGTCCTATTCAGTATCATCCCTTTCCGGAGTATGACTATCTTTTCAAATATTATCCGTCTGAGCCGGTCGTAATCGTCATAATCGACTTCCGGAATAGGTCTGTCATATATTCTGGTAAGATATTCGTGAAGCTTGATCATCCAGCGCGGCCACTTGTCGCACCGGATGGGTGAATTAAAGGTTAGTTCTGCCATTGTTGTTTTTCTTCCATCCATTTAATTGGTAAACCTTGTCTCTTGCTTCCTCTGGTGAATGACACTCCGCTATGGGAGTGCCTTCACATGTGGACTGGGTGTATTCATTGCGATACACAATCCAAAGAGGACCACGGCGTTCATACGTATATTTAGGCCGTCTGGACCGCATCGCTTTCCTTTTTGGGTTCTACGTAGAAAGATTCATCCTGCACCACCTCTACACCAATGTTGGCAAACTGTTCTGCAACTTCCGGTACGTCACGGTCGGCAAGCAGCTTGTCTTTTGCCAGTTCCTCCGTGGTGCGGATATAATCAGGAAGAAACTCTTTGCAAAGGTTCGTCACAGCTGCCCAGGTAAAGCCTTTCCGGTTTTTCAGTTTCGGATTTCCGGTTCGGAATCCGATGATACCGTGTGCCGATTCCAGACTCTTCTTCTTAGCGAACAGCGTATCCTTGTTTTCGGTGGCGTATGTCTGCATCACCTCAAAGGTACGGTCTTTCGTTTCGTTCAGTTCTGCCAGCTGGTCGGCGTACTTCTCACGGATCTTCGTCATTTCCTGGTCCATCTTTGCGGTGAGTGACTGGGCCTTTGCGTCGGCCATAGCGAATTCTGCAAATGCCTGTTCGTATTGTTCGCGGCTTACTCCGCTGATTACTGTTTTCTTGGTTCTTTTTGCCATAATTAATTCAGTTTTAATGATTGTTTAAATGATTATTAATTGTCGGTTAATTCGTCCTCCATTGCCGCCATGTCATATTCCATTTTCATGGCTTCGTCGGCCTGCTGTCCGCAGAAGTTTTCAAGCTCACGGAGTATCGTTACACGGTCGCCGAAATCAAACTGCTGCATGCGGTTCATAATGTCATTCTGAATTTGTTCGATTGTATGTTCCATAGCTTAATCTTTTTTCTTGCTGTCTTTGTAATCTTTCACTACCGGGCTTCCGAGCAACTCACGTCTGCTGTAGTACACGTTGTATCCTTTCTGATATCGGGTAATGAGTCCTTTGTTGGCCCATTGCTTGATGGTGGTCTTTGCGCACCCAATCATGCGGCACGCATCGGCCTGACCTATCAGTTCATCTGGTGCTTCCGAAATGTCTTTACGTGGTGCCGGGGCCACATCGCCCACTCTCAGGCCTAACCTGCGTTCCACTCTATCCAGGCGAAGAAGAAGCTTTTTGTACTCCGAAAGGCTCAGTGTAATTGTTTCCTCCTGCTCTTCCTCTTCTTCGGGTTCGTCTTCCAGATCCGGACAGATGGAACTGATACCAATCTTTCCGGCGAGGAATTGGGCTGCATCGCGTGCGGCATAGAAAAGAGTTTCGTTGCGTTCGTCTTCCGGAACGTCGCGCACATACCGATTGAATACCCATGATTCACTGCGCTTCGTCTCCAGCACTTCCAACTGTATTCGGCTCACATTATCGTTGCAAGCCTTCAAGTGCTCGATGGCACGGTTAATTTCTGATTGCTTTCTCATATTGAACTTTTAACTGTTAACTTTTAATTATTCACTCTTTGCGTGCCATTGCCTCAAATTGTCTTTTTACTTCCTTCAGCTCTTCCAGGGACATCTCAGTAATATTCTTTCGGAACTTGCTGCGTGTACGGCAGAACTGGTTAATCTTCGCTTTGTTCATCTCAAAATCGGCTTCCGTGTCGTTCGTATAGTTCTTGTTAAGGCAGGAAATACGGAACGACAGGGAAAATATCTGTTTCACCAGAGCACGTGCCTGTTTGCGTAGTCGGTCGGCTTCCTCACGGTTGAATCGGGTGAGCAACAACCCTGCTTCTTCCTTCGTCAGTCCGGCAGTGCTGTCGGTGCGACCAGAAGTGAACTGACTGATAAATCCGTGTCGGTCTTCATCGGAAAAACCCATCTTATGGAATTGGGCTTGCAGTGCTTTCACCTGCTGAGGTGTAATGGGTCGGTCTTTCATTGCTAATCCTTGATTTTTCATTCTTTATTCTTCATTAAAAGATTATTCTTCTCCGTGATATTGCCGGGCTTTCTCCGGCACAATGTCGTAATATCCTACTGGACCGATAAAGCGTCCCTTCGAAAAGGCCCTGAAGCCTTCCACGTATATTTTCAGACTGGCATCGTACATCACTCCTTTGGCTGCGCGTCCGTTTGGCAACTGGCCTTCGGCATGGCTGATGAAGATGAGCAGCTTCCGTTTGTGCTGCTCCTTGAAGTCGATGTACTGGCGATAAGTCATGCGGGTGTACTGAAAAGAGTCGATTACCACGATGTCGGGGCTTTTCTGTCTCCGGAGGCGGATGCTGAGTTCTTCCATATTCTCGTTGTCAATCAGCAGGAACTTCTTGTTTACGTCCATCATTCCTGTACGCCGGATGGCATCCTGCATGGTACGGCAGGCACCTTCCTCCATGCTGTCGTATGCCACGCGCCCAAAACGACACAAATACTTGCAGAGCTGGAGGGCAAAACTGGTCTTTCCGCTTCCGGAGTTTCCCCAGATGATCCAGACTCCACGGCGTTCCGGAGTGCCAAATGCATCGTACCAGGGACCATCAAACTGCATTACATCGAATTTCATGGATAGAAGCTCACGGACACCTTTTGCGTTGCGATCGAAAGTAAACTTCTTTTTCTGTGGGGGTGGGGTAGTGTCTTCTTTATTCATTGCTTCCTCCTTTCCTCATGCGAGCTTCAATGATACGTTTCTGACGGTGGATACATCGTTTCACGCGGCGAAGGTCGTTGTCGCTTCGCTTGGCATCCTTCAGCACCTCTTCTATATCGGCACGGTCGGTCAGATTGTTAGCCTGACAGATGGCGTATATGTCATTCTGTTCCGTGGGAGATACATCGAAGAAACGGCGTCCGATACGGCTGTTTATTTCCTTGTAACCTTTCTTGTTGTAACGAAGTCCGGCATCCATTCTGCGCTTGATGTAGTCCGTGCTGAGGAAAACGATACCTGCATGACCTTCCAGACGGTTGTAGATGCTGATAAAGTAGTTGAATACACTGTCAGTCAGCTTGTCGCCTTCGTCGAATATCAGCAGCGGGTTTCCCAGGAAAGAAATCATGCTGATAGCGTTCTCCAGCATATCGCGAAGGTTGGTCGTGTCAGTAGGTGCGCCTACCTGCTTGGCTATCTCACGAACGAAGTCTGAGCGTCGCATATCTTCCGAACAGAGGATGTAGAACACGTTGCGGTGCGTGCGGCGGTATTCGATGGCCGCTGTGGTCTTTCCACATCCGGCATCACCCACAATCCATGTCACGTTCTTGTAAGCCTGTGCGTCGCTCAGCGTAAAAGTGATTTCCTTGAAGGTCTTTCCCTCGTGTAGCGTCCACGAATCGAAGGCAAAGCCTATCTGCACCGCAATGCGGGTAAACATGTCATCACTGATCAGGTCATATTTTCCGTTGCACAACTGGCTGACGGTGGCAGAGCTGACATTTTGCAGACTTTCTGCCGCACGGTTACGGGTAGGATAATTTTCACAATAGGCAATCAGTGCGGTACGCACCTGTTCTTTCATTTCTGTTGTTAATCCTTTCATTGTTTTAATAGGTATTTAAGTATTGTTTAATCAAATAGTTAGAATTTTCCCAAGCTGTCCAGTTCATCGAACGTCAGGTTCGATACTTTCTTTGTCCAGTCACCGGCTGATGCGAAAGTCAGCGGTTCATCTGCCAGCACAGGCTCTTCCGGAATATCCGTTTCGGGCATCGGTACCGGAGCTTCCAGTGTGCCACGCTTCATTTCTTCGCGGTATCCGTCAAGCTGCTTTTCGCTCACAGCCACCGGACGCGGCAAACGAAGCTTTGTGTATGCTTCTCCCATGGCTTCTTCCATAAACAGTTCCTCCTGAGCGATGTGCATGGCTGCACGTGTGCGGCGGTTGGCATCCAGCTGTGCAAACAGATAAGCGTTTTCTTCTTCTGTACGTTCCTGAGTGGCACGATGGATAGTGACTTTCGGTGTGGCGATGGCCGCATACTTGGCACCCGTGTCAGTCACCGCCCAGAGTTCGATGCGGGTCATGTCTTCCGGATCGTAGCGGTAGAGGAACTGACGGCCCACGTTCTGAAGGTGGAAGTTCATATCTACCAGTCCGTCGTCACCATACACCATGTAGCTGTATTCCTGCTTGTTCATGCGGAAGATGAAACCTTCCTTGGTGTATTGAACCGGAGCCTGAGAGAACAGCATGAAGATTTCGTTTGCCTCATAGTCATCAAGCGGCTGTGCCTGCGGATTCTCTATCGCGGTGTACATTTCCCTGCGGGTCATGCCGGTGGGGCTGGTAGGATGCTGCATCGAATTCCATTCTTCGCGGCAGTCGGCATATTGCTGTTTCAGTTCCTCCAGCGTGGGAAGCTGGTCAATGTTCGCCATTACCAGGTCAATGTTCACACGGCTTGAAAGCTTCTTTGCCGTAATGTTCTGACCGGTGAAGTTGTAAAGCTTGTGAAGTACCTGCTGCTGGAATCGTCCGAAAGCAGACTCTATGGATTTGGACTGGCCGTTGTGCGGCATCGTGGTTTTGTGAAGATGGCAGAGTTTCTTGAAGAATCCCTGCGAAGCCAGCTTCTTGTGTCCTCCCTGGTTATCGGTCACTATCTCATAAGGCTTCACCTTCCATGTCTGCAGTGCCATCCGGTACGCCATGTACTGGTTGTAGAAGTTTTCGCCGTCACCGATAAAGTAGCCGAGGAACAGTTCCGTGCAGGCATCCATCACCTCGTACACATCGGTGGTTCGTGCCACCCATCGCTTCTGCCTGTCATCGTACGCACGGTAGTAAAGGTTTATCTTCGTACCGTCTGAATACCACAGCGAGTTAGGCATGGACGGCATTACCGTATCGAAGGTTGGCATATACTTGTTCTTGAATTCCCTCTCGCCGTGAACAGCAGAAAACCACCAAACCATTACCGCCGGATCGTTCAAGTAACTGTGCATCGTAGTAGGACTCTTGATAGTCTTTAGTCCGCGAAGCACCGCCTGACGGTTGTATTCATCGAAGAGCTGCATATCGGTGTAGACAGGGAACTTGCTTCGGCGAAGCTTCAGCAGAAGAGCACCTTCAGCCTTTCCGATTCGGCGTGCGGCACTGTTTCCCAGGTTACCGCTAACCAGCACCACGTATCCCTCACGCTTGTAAGCATTAAACTTCTCGCGCAGACGGGCCGGATTTTTCGGCAGTGTGTGGCCTGTAATTTCGCGGAGACGCTCACAGCAGATCTGCACGCTGCTCCATGTTTCCGCACGACGGGCAAAACCTCCTTTGGCGTGTTCCACACTGCGTGCCTTCTCCGTACGCACCATCTCGTTCATCACCTGGGCGTTCAGGATGTATTCCAGTTGTCTGGCAGGCTCGATACGCGGCTCAAATTCCTTGAAGAACCGTACCGCTTCGGCATCGAACCGAATCTGTGTGTTGATGTACTTTTCCTGCTCACGCTGTTTCATTTCCTCGTATGCATTCTTGAATGTGTCATCGTATGCTGCACGGAGCCGTTCCGGCATGGATCGGTAGGCAATCAGTGCCTCGCGTCCGTTACCTCCCCGCTGGAGGAGGGTAAGCTTGCCTTCACGAATGTATTTCTTATAGGTGGGCTGGCTGATAAGTCCGCTCCCCACAAGCTCCGTAAAGCTGACGCATAATGTGTTTCCGTACATTTCCATGATTAATTCGTTAAGATTGTAGTCCGGCTCCGGGACTTGAACCCGGACGGCAGCCACCTGACTAAGTTCTGCAAGCCGTGTGTGATTCATTCCTTTTTCTGTACTCTCTTATCCTCTCTGTCCAAACGTATTGCTGCAGGTATAAGTGCCAGGCAAAGGGTAACTGTTATAATCAAGTTTATTGTGCCATCTGTCAGTCGGTTCAGTATGGCTGCTGCCAGTATCAGCAGCAGATAGCGTGTAGTAGTATTGATTCGTTTCATGATTCTATGGTTTTAGTGTAGACCTTAAAAAACTCTTTTTGCGGGTAATAATATTTTCTGCATTTCTCTTTCATCTTTTCAGCTTTATACTCTGTCTCGTAATCAAATTCTCTTATTCTTTCTGTAGTTCCATCCAAATTGATGTAATCCACACATACAGTATATTTATTTCTTCATGATTCTATGTTTTGGTTTTGAGCCATCCCTATTCTCTCGAACTGGGAATGGCAAGGATTCATCACTTATGCAGTTGATTGTAAATTACAGTTGAATAACTTCCGCATACGGGTTTTCCAATTTCTTCAACTCGTAGAGTTCCGCTCCGTGATTCAAGGCATACGAGCGGATAAGTCTTGCTGTAGGACTATTGGTATCGTATGCCAAAGCCGAACGAACAGAACGGGTTGTTACTTTCAGTTTTGCGGCGATTTCTTCCTGAAGTTCACCGCTTGCTTTAATGAGTTTTCTTGTTTCTGCCATAATTCTATTGTTTTATAGTCTTTATTTTGTACCTTTAGGGCGTGTTCCTATTGGAATACTTTGCAAAAGTAGACAATATTTTGACCAAAACAAATTAAATAGCCAAAATTATGACTTCAAAAGACAGAATTTTGATTTTTATAAAAGAAATAGGGATAAAACAGGCTGATTTCTTCAGTCTTATAGGAGTCTCTGCGTCAAACTTTAAAGGAGACGCAAAGAAAAGTGAACTTGGCTCTGATAAAATAGTCAAAATATTGACCCAATATCCTAATTTATCACCAGACTGGCTTCTTCTCGGAGAAGGAAACATGCTCCGCTCAGAGGACAAAAAAGAAGACGAACTTCCATCCGTGAACCAAATCTACGAAGGGGCCCCCTACTTTAATGTAGATTTTATAGGTGGTTTTGATGTGATTGTGAATGATCAGACACGAAATCCTGATTTCTATATCAATTATCCTCCCTACAATCAGGAAGGAGTAGTATGGTGCAACCTTACCGGACACTCAATGGAGCCGGAGATAAGCAATGGTGACATTATCGCCTTACGCGAAGTAACGACACCTATCCAATATCTTCCTGCAGGAGAAATATACGGCATCGTTACGGCTGAATACCGCACCGTGAAAAGAGTCAGGTTAAGCCAGAAAGAAGGTTATGTACGGCTTATTCCTTCTAATAAAAGCGAGGAGTTTTGTGAACAGGAAATCCCCATCAGCATGATTCTAAAAGTATATGCTGTTTTGGGAAGTATCAGGAAGTTCTTTTAATTATGTACATTAATGATTAAAGTTTGTATGAAAATATTTACACATATACTTTTCACTGCATTTTTATTTTTTTGTTCATGTAACAATACATCTGAAGAAGGAATAGAAAAATCAATATCAGATTTTGTTCAATCCTCTTTACCTGAAACCTGGACTTATGAACCGATTGCATACTCTGTAACTGATAGTGCCATGTCAAAGGTTGAAGATACTAAACAGTATCAAGAACTTGTAGAAGCACAAGCACAATTAGATTCAGCTTTTATTCATGATGAAACTATAGGTTATTATGAAGAAATGAAAGAACTTAAATCTAAATTTACTCCACACTATATAGGTAAAAAGATTATTCATGCTTATTTATGCTCGACAGATTTCGGGGATTCTTTATTCATCAATACATATATAGTGGGAGACGATGGAGATATTACAAGAAGTAATGCTACTTCTATATATATTTCATCCCCAGATTCTGTGCGAATGGAGTCAACAAAAAAGCAACTGAAACAATTTCTTGATGAAGCTGTGAAATGGAGATAAAATTTAGAAAATTATAGATAAAGATATGGGAAAGAAAAAAGTAGTAGCTTTTTTAGCTGAGTATACAGGAGTTGATAATTTTTCTGAAGTTTTATTAGATGAAGAATTTTATAAACCTGTGGAAATAACGTCTCAAAAAACAACAGAGTTACGTTTTATAGAACAAAATCATAGAACAAACTTAATTACAGGTCTATTTGTTACAACACAAAGAAATGGGATTCCTCCAACCCATACACCTGGACAAGATGATTATTCAGCAGTTCCTTTAAGTGATGGACAAGGATTAGCTTACCCCAATACAATTCTTTATGATCCTACATCACATGTATTATATCTTGAAATAAATCAAATCGGGGTATCTGAAAAGAGAATATGTGAGTATTTTTCTGCACATGCCAGTAGATTAAATATAGCAAACTTTAGACTAACTTTAGCACCAGTACTAAAATCGGAAGCATATGAACGAGTAAATGGAATGGCTATTATTGATTCAATGGAATGTCAAATTGCTTCTCCAAATCAACTTATTAGGAATGCTATGTTAGCAGAATCACTTGGAAACATCGGTGAATTAGCAAGAAATTTAAATGCGACCAAACAAATCTCTATTACAGTAAAAGCAGAAGAGATAAACGGCGGAATTTCTAAACATGAAGCACTTGCCATTGTGCGTTTTTTTGAAAATATTGTACAAACTGTAGGTTTTAATAAACGAAACAAACTAAGATATAAAGGAAGAAAAACATCAATAGAAAACACTGACACACTAATTGAAGAAGATGTTAGTTTCTTTTTAGACAAGATTATGGGATCATTCAATCTAACAGAACCTGATGTTGCAACTAATTTACAATATCATGACAGGAAGGAAGGCATATTGAATGTCTATACTCAATATAGATCAGAAGTTGAAAACATTCTTGGAAATAATAATCTATATTAGTTTGTAAAAAAGATTTAAGAATCTATAGCTTAATAATGATGAATAAATGATAGAATAAATCCAAAAAGCAACGAACCAATCATAATGAATAAATATAGATTCATTATGATGTGACAATAAAAATATTGCTGTTAGAATAATATTATAGAACATCCATTTAACCGAAACTTTATTATAATTAATAAGTTCATTAAATCTTTGTAGCTTATGCAAGGCTTGTACTGGCTTTGAATTAGATTGACATATCATAGAAAATGCCGTCAATAAAAAACCAAAAATAATACTAACCGCAGCTAAAATGGTTGTTAAAAAAGTATCATTATACAATCCTATATACAAATATTGTATGCATTTATTAGTCCGAAATAAATAAAGAGCTAAGCACAAAAGAATTGCACTTATTAAAGGATAATACTTTTCTATATAATAGCTAGCTCTCATTTTAATTTATAGTTGATATAGGTGCGACAAATATAGAAAATTCTGATAAAATAAGAATTTATTTTCTATTAATTTCCCATTCGTAAATTGGCTCCCGGACTTTCACCGGGAGCGTTCACTTTAAACCTAATACCTATAAAAACGCAAAATCACAAAGTATTGGGGCAGAACCCGGACTCGAACCGGGGACCATACAGGGAAGCGAATTGTATCCTGCTGTTCTACCTGCTGAACTATTCTGCATCATTTCTACACGCACACACACGTTTTCACCGTAAAAATACGTATTATCATCCAAATAAACACTATAAATCAGCAACTTACATTAATTTTACAGCATAATCAATGCGAAAATATATAATACTATCTATATCAAAATATAGACTAAAGCACACAAATAAGACAATGAAAAAGCAATCTCCTACTAAACACACGACTTAAAACCAGTTAAAAAGGTATCCCCAACTTTTTATTTCTCGCGTAAAATAAATAAAAAATGGTATCCCCAACTGGTATCCCCAAAGGTATCCCCAACCCCTTTTTTAACATTTAAGAAAGAGATTCTGAAACCGCTTGTTTTTCCCGTCTAAATGGGTACTTAAACAGATTTCTAAACGTCTAAACAGACATAAAAAAAGGCCGAAATAAGCCTTTACAGCCTATTCCAGCCCCGTTTAGGTGATATTTATAGGGTGATGTAACAAAAACGCATTTAAAGCCCGCGTTTAGGCCGTTTAGATGTAAAGCCGATGTAAAGTAATGTCACATTTCGTTTTGCGTTCGCATGAAAGCCCGTATTCGTTTAACTTGCTGATAAACAAACCGCAACAACATTTTTGCCGCCGTTCTATCTTACACAATTCGTTCTGATGCCCGTACCTTTGCGTTTGCTTTCAAACGCAAGTGCATTTAAAGTAAAACGTCCTTGCGTTT
>ERZ779737.1887-NODE-1887-length-15149-cov-8.882072_pt1 | contig 15149 bp, 18 predicted proteins | sample MGYA00511889_ERZ779737 | MGnify/ENA primary metagenome ERZ779737 (study PRJEB29588, sample SAMEA2163575) | human gut metagenome | biome: human gut; feature: human-associated habitat; material: faeces | place: Denmark | collected 2008/2010 ...
AATATACCGAACAACATTTTGTTGAAAAAATTTTCAAAAGTCCTTGACATATACAACATATTATGGTAGTATTAAAGTGTCGAAAGGAAGTGAAAACAAATGAAAAAAGCAGTAATATTAATAATATCAATATTTGCATTTTTATATTTAATAGGAGAACAAGAACAAATAACAGCAAGCGTAGTAATATTCAAGATTATTTCGCTTGCTTGGTTATGGCTTATTGCAAAAGCAAACAATTATTTTTATGAAAGGAGAGTAAAAATGAAAAGATTAAAACTATTAAAAGAATACATTATATTAAAGCGAAAAGGTTTTAACAAAGAAGACCGTATGTTAATATATGCAATTAAAGGACTAATCACGTTTGACGATTTTAACAAATACTATGACAATAAAGTAATGAAAGGAGAATAAATATGGAAAAAGAATCAATAGAAGTTATTAATAAAATTTGTAACGAAAATAATTTTTGTATAGAATCTTCAAAAGTAAAAAAGGCAATACAACAATTATTAGAAGAAAATAAATCATTAATACAAGAAAATTCTTTTTTGAAGACTATGTATTCTAAAACGCAAGAATTTAAGAATTTTGAAAAATATTTAGATAATTTGAAAGGAGAATAAATATGTTATCTTGGATAAAAGGAAATACAGAGCCAGTAACTCACACAGAAGATTTATTACACGAAGTTATAGAAGACGAAGAAAAATATATAATTTCAATAAAGGAAGAAAGATTAAATGGAAAAATTAAAAATATTTTAATTAAAGTAATAAAAGAAGATTAAAAAGGAGAATAAAACAATGGAACTAGAGATAGAAGACAAATTACAAGAGAAATACAAAAATTTAATAATAAATGTAGAATTTATAGACTTTCGATTATACGCAATAATAATCAAAATAGAATATAGGGGGCAAATATACGAAAGCAAGATACAATACAAATATAGAGCGGACTTGACAATAGACGCAAATATTAGTATTATTGAAGAAATAATAGACAGAAAAGTTATTATCGATTTTTACAAGAAAGGAGAATAAATATGAAAGGAATAGACTTATCAGGTTGGCAAACAAATGTTGACTATATGAAATTAAAAGCAAACGGGATAGAATTTGCAATACTTCGTTGCGGTTATGGTAGACACGCAGGGCAAAAAGATATTGAGTTCGAAACGCATTATCGCGGGTGCAAATATGCGGGAATAAAAATTGGAGCATATTTATATAGTTATGCAAGCACAGTAGAAGGAGCGAGAGCAGAGCTAAAAAATTGTCTAGACTTTATATATGGAAAATCATTTGACTTGCCAATATTTTATGATTTAGAAGACGAGAAAACAACAGGAAAAGCAAGTAGAGAAACAATAACAGAAATGGCAAAAATATTTTGCGAAGGAATCAAAAACGCTGGATATAATGCAGGCGTATATGCAAATCTTTATTGGTTTACAAGTAAAATGAACGTAAGCGAACTAGAAAAATATAATATATGGCTTGCCCAATGGGGCGTAAGCAAGCCGACAGCGTCCTTCAAATATGATATATGGCAATACACAAGTAAAGGACAAGTAGACGGAATCAAAGGAAATGTAGATATAGACATATTATATAATGTTGTGGAAAATGGGGGAAACTATGTGGAAAACCCAAACATAGAAGAATTAGCCCAAGCGGTAATACGCGGAGAGTACGGAAACGGAGAAGAAAGAAAACAAAAACTAGGTAATCTTTATGAACAAGTACAAGCGAGAGTAAATGAAATTTTGTCGCAAAATGTTTCCAAAGAAACAATATACATAGTACAGCCACGGCGATACATTATCGGATATTGCAAAAAAATTCGGGACAACATATCAAAAAATTGCGAAAGACAATAATATTTCAAACCCTAATTTGATATATCCTAATCAAAAGTTGGTGATTAAATAATGGGACTAATTGAAAGAACACGGACAATATGGAACATATTGGGGTAACACGTATGACAGTTCTAATAGTTTAACATTAACACAAGAACAAATAAACGCACAATATATATGGAATTATTTACAAAATGAAGGTTGGACGCTAAACGCTGTTTGCGGTATGCTTGGAAATATGCAAAGTGAAAGTAGCATAAACCCTCGGACGTTGGGAGCGGAGATAGTGTCGGGGGCGACCCAACCGCACACGGATACGGACTAGCACAATGGACGCCGTATACAAAATACACAGACTGGATAGTAACGCAAGGTTTTAATGACCCGTCAGAAATGGACGCTAATATATATCGTATTTTGTATGAGGTTACAAACAATTTGCAATGGATAGCAACACAAACATACAATTACAGTTTCCAAGAATTTACACAAAGCATTGATAGTCCATATAATTTAGCGTTAGCCTTTTTAACTAATTACGAAAGACCGGCAGACCCTAACCAACCACAAAGAGGAACACAAGCGGAATACTGGTATGAATATTTAGGGGGAATAGTTCCGCCAACCCCTACAATTAAAAAACGAAGTAAATTTCCTTGGGCGATATTTACACGTCCAATTAGAAACAATAGACGAACATTTTAGAAATGTTCGTCTTTTATTGACAAAAAATAAATTTTATGCTTATAATTAAAATGTAAAACATAAGAAAGGAGAGTTGCTATGGAAACTTGGGTACAATTAATTAGTTCGCTTGGTTTTCCTATTGTTGCTTGTATTTGTATGGCTTTATATGTAAAAGAGCAAACAAAAAACAATAGAGAAGACGTAAAAGAACTAAATATGCAACACAGTAAAGAAATGGACGCTTTCAAGGACGAAATCAAAGAGGCATTGAATAACAACACAATAGCATTAACAAAATTATGCGAAAAATTAGACGGAAAGGGGGTACAAGTCAATGAAATTAAGTAAAGACGAATTAATTGCCAAAGTAAACGAAAAAGTTATGGACGAAGACGTAAAAATTGAATTAATGGAAGACATAACAGACAGCTTCGAAGGCGAAACAGAATCAGAAGACAACGAAAGAGTAAAAGAATTAGAAGAAAAATTAAGAGTTATGACAGAAAAATACAAAGAAAGATTCTTAAAAGGCGACGAAGAAAAGAAAGAAGACGACGCCGAAGAAGAGAAACAAGAAGACGTCGAAGAATTAGAAGAAGAAAAAGTAATCGACGTAAAAGAAATTTAAGTAAAAGGAAGGTAATTGAAAATGAGTAGAAAGAAAAGTATTTCACAAGGCAATTTGAACGTTACAAACTCAGCAGAATTGTTAAGTTATGTAATAAATCAAACGCCAATTTTAAGAGAAAATATAGATTTACCAGTACAAGGCGAGAGCATAAATGGTATTGGAAAAATCATAATGAAAAATGTTGCGTATAAAAACGCATTTTTGAACACTATTAATTTAATAGGTTTAACAGTAATAACAAGAAACCATTGGGAAAACCCTTGGAAGAAATTTACTGATAAAGGAACATTAACATACGGACAACAAGTTAGAGAAGTTATAACAGATATAGCAAATGTATATGATTATAACGAATTTGTAAATAGACCACACGACTTCATTAATACAGAAGTTCCAAACGTATTGTCATATTTACACGAAATTAATTATCAAAAATTCTATAAGACAACAACATCAGACGAGCAAATGGCAATGGCTTTCGAAAGAGAAGACTTATTCTCATTAATTGACGATATAATCAACTCTTTATATGAAGGTATGGAATATGATTATTACCTAGTTTCTAAATATATGCTTGCAAGAAGAATTTTAGACGGAACAGTAACAGCAGTACAAATTGAAGATTTCGCAACAAAGACTGACAGAGATATAGTAGCAGAAATTAAGGGATATTCAAACGATATGACATTTAGAAGTCCAAAGTTTAACCCAGCTGGAATAAGAAAGGCAACAGCATTTGAAGACCAGTTCGCTATCGTATCAACTAAATTTGACGCTAAATTCACTACAAACGTTCTTGCAACTTCATATTTTAGAAGTGACGCAGAAATGAAAGCAAATATGGAACTATGCGACGGTTTCGGAAACTTTGACGAACCAAGATTAGCAGAAATATTTGCAAAACGTGACGATAACGGAGACGTAATACCAAACGAATATGTAGACGGATACGTACCATTAACAGCAAACGAAAAATCAGCATTACAAGAAATTCCAGCAGTAATAGTTGGTGCAGATTTCTTCCAAATGTACAGATATGGTATGGACGCAATGGCAGAAGGAAGAAAAACAGAATTTTTCAACCCACAAACAATGCGTACAAATCATTGGTTACATACCTGGGGCGTAGTATCTACATCACCATTTGAAAACCGGAATTGTATTTACAACAACAGCTCAAGCGGTATCAAGTGTTACAGTTAGCCCAAGCACAGCAACAGTAAGCAAAGGACAAAGTCTTGAACTTTCAGCAGTAGTTGTAACAACTGGTTTTGCAAATAAGGCAGTATATTGGAGCGTTGACGCAAACTCATACGCAGACGGCGTAAGAATTTCAGACGCAGGAAAATTATTTGTACCAAGTGATGCAACAGTAGAAACAATAACAGTAACAGCAACAAGTATTTATGATAATACAGTTTCAGGAACATCAACAGTAACAGTAGCATAGAACGTAACAGTATAAGACGGAGAATAATAGGCAACGTATAAAGTTGCGTAATAAGGTGCAACAAAATTTTCGTTGCACCTTTTATTATAGAAAGAAAGGAGAAAGAAAATGCAAAAAAAATTAATAAATTCGCAGTTGTCAAACTTCAAAACTTATGAAATGTATAAACGCCAATTATTAACACTTGCGGAAAATGTGTTCGAGTTTAAGAATATGCCGAAATTTATTTCTACGGCGTATGTAAATAAATGTTTGTTACGACAAGGAAGTATAGCATTTTTTGTCGACGACGTTTTAGGACTTTTGGCACTTCCTTATACTGTACTTGGAAAATTGGACGTATACGGAAGACCAACCGCAATTAAGGTAACATCTCAAAACGGATATACAAAAACTATTAAAAATTCTGACGACTTTGTAATAATGTATGATAATAACGGTCTATATCCTTTATGGCTAGATATTATACAATATGCAGAGCGTATAGCTTTAGACACTAGAACTTGCGATATCAACATACTACAACAACGTACGCCGAGATTCTGGAAAACTAAATCAGAAAATGTAAAAACAATTCAAGATTTAGTAAATAATATAGATGGTATGGAAAATACGGTAATTGCGTATGAAGATTTAGACCTTGACGACACAACAATAGTTTTAGAGCCAGCCCCATACGTAGCAGATAAAATCGACGTACACAAAGAAAAAGACTGGAACGAATTTTTACGTCTTATTGGTATTGCAAATATGAATTTTCAGAAAAAAGAACGTAACATAAAAGACGAAGTATTAGCAAGTCAAGGCGGAACAGTAGCAAGCAGATATAGTCGTTTCGAGCCAAGACAAAAAGCAGTTGACTTAATTAATGAAAAACTAGCAAATAAAGTATTAGTAACTGGCGAACTAGCATTAACAAAAAAAATAGAAGTAAAATACTACGACGGAATACCAACAAGCAATGAAGAAATAGAAGAAACATACGACGAAGAAGGGGGGATTGAATATGATTCCAATATATAATGGTTATTTAATGTTCTATCCTTTTTTACCGCCTAATTGTAATAAACCGCCGACACTATATAGCGTCTTAAATTCAATAGTAAATGGAAACAAAGAAATTGACGATTACACAAAAATAAAAGATTTAGCAAAAGAAGGTAGACAAACAATATTTAATTTTGAATATCCATTAACAAATAAAATAACAAAAGAGAAATTCGAAACAATGATATTAAATCACTTTTTGCAACGTCGTATTGGTTTTGAAACTGTCGGAGCTTTTAGAATACAATTAGACGTCAAATTAAATGAGATTATGCCGTTATACAATAAAATGTTTGACGCATTAGATAACTGGAATATTTTTTCAGACGGAGAAGAAATGACAAGAACTGGAACAGATAATAGAACACAAGACAGTACAAATACAAGTACAAATCAAGCGTCAAATAGTTTAGTAAATCATAGCACAACAGAAACCGACGACACATCAGACAGAAGAAATAGCGAACTTCCTCAAAATCAATTACAAAATGTTCGTGACGGCAGTTATGTAACAAATTATAATTACGACACAAACAAAAATTATGGCGAAGACAATTCAACGTCGGAAGGAAATTCACAAGCAACAAACAATGAACACCAACACGGAACAGACAATAACGTATATAACGAAACAATTAAAAGAAGTCCGGCAGACAAAATCGCAATATATAAAGAAATGCAAGAAAACATAAAATCAATTTATGGTATGATATTCAAAGACCTTGACTGTCTTTTTTATCAAATAGTATAGAAAGGAGATTAAAATGAATAATTTTAATTATAAAAGGTTACCACCTTTCAAATGGTTTATATTAGAAAATTTCCCATTTATTGAAGCAGATTTCGACGCACTAACCGAATGGCAATTATTATGCAAACTTGGAAATGAATTATCAAAAGTTGTAAATGCTACTAATACATTGGGAACACAAGTTGAAACATTAACAGATTATGTATCAAATTATTTTGATAATTTAGATGTACAAGAAGAAATAAACAACAAACTTGACGAAATGGCAGAAAGCGGAGAACTAACAGACATTATAGCTCAATATTTAGAGTTAGCGGGAATATTAGCATTTAATACTGTTTCAAATATGGCAAATGCACAGAATCTAGCAAATGGAAGTTTTGCAAGAACATTTGGAAAAAATTTATATAACGATGGATTAGGTGCATATTATAAAATAAGAGGTGTGCTAAATACAGATGTTATTGATGGAGATAATATTGTTGCATTAACAAATTATCCGAATTTAATTGCAGAAAAAATTATTGAAAAAAATATTATAATAGATGTATCAAAATATGGAATTAAAAATGATGGAACAGATATGTCTACTCAATTACAGGCTTTATTTACCGCTATGCCAGAGGGAACTACGTTCCAGTTTGATAATGGAACTTACTATATTAAAAATATAGAACCAAAAAGTCATACTACAATATTAGGAAATAATACAAAGTTTATTATTCCTACAAATGATGAAATTGCTAGTATATTTGTTATTAATGAAAAGGAAAATATAAAATTCAAAAATTGCTATTTTCAAAATGGAGAGGAAATAGAAGGTTCTGAACTTCATGGAGATGCTACTACAAATTTTAAAGCTTGTGTTTTACTTCAAGATTCTTTATATATTAATTTTGAAAATTGCATATTTAATGAGTTTTATTTTGGGATTCATGCTTTTGATTCCTCTTATATAAATATTGATAAATGTAATTTTAAAAAATCCGGTTATAATATGATAATGATTATTAATGATTCTAAATATTGGAATGTTACAAATTGTAATTTTGAAAATGCTTATGATACAAGTACAAGTAATTCAAACACATATATGATTTGTACAACATCAACGCCTTATGATTCGACAGATTTTCCAGAATATATAAATATTTTAAATTGTAATTTTAAAAATAATGAAAGTTGGACTGCAATTGACAGTCATGGTGCAAATTATATAAGAGTAGAAAATTGTAATTTTGAAAATATAAAATATAATATGGATTTATTTAATGACCAGCGTTTTAGTATTAGAGATTTACATATGCATGATATTATTATAAAAAATAATAATATTAAAAGTACAATAGATTCTGGTTTAGGTATTAATATTAGTGGTATAGGAGAAGGAGATGGTAATGAGTATTTATTAAAAAATGTTATAATTGAGAATAATATAATTAATATTGGAAATTCAACCGCAATTAAATTAAGTCATTGTCAAAATATTACTATTTCAAATAATAAAATTGATTCTCAAAGTTATAATATTTATTTAATAAAATGTGTGTTTGGAAATGTATCCTTTAATGAAATTTTTGCTCCTACAAGTTTATTGTTTGTTTTTACTAATTGCCACTTATTAGATATTTTATATAATAAAATAGAAACTCTTATAAATGTTAATCAACCAATTACAGTTACAGCTTTATCTAATATTTATTTTGAAGGTAATACAGCAAATTATAGTGAAACATTAGTAAGAAATAATAGTAATGTTCGTTATTTTAGAACATTCGGAAAACCAGTTATTGATTTTACAACAATGAGAAATACATCAGAAATTGTTACTTCAAAAAATGTATCAACTTCACGTAGTGTTAATGTTACGGCTGGTTTTACAGTTTCTGGAACATCAGGCGAAACTATTCTTGTATCAAATAAAAATATATTGGAATATATTTCTGTATTTCAAAGATTATCTATAAATAATACAGAATATGTTGTTACTGAATATTTGGATAAAACTCATTTTAAAGTTGATAGAGCTTTATCATCTAATTTAACTGATGCTTCTGTTATTTTATTACCTTATAGTCATTCGTAATAAAAAGAGAGGTTTTACCTCTCTTTTAATTTTCTTTAACTAACAATTGTATTAGATAAAGAATAATTACCTAAATTTGAATGATTATGCCAAATAGTTACGCCACGTCTACACGCATTATTTATTGTTTCCATAAATTTGCTTGGCACTTCTCCATAGCCTATTTCTTCGCTACTTCCTATTTCAACATAATTCCAATATGTACGACCAGTTATATTCGGCAATTCTATTCTTTTTATTGCATAACCAAATCGTGTGAAATAATCGTCTATAATTCTTAAATATTCTGTCTTAACTCTCATTTGTCTAAAACTATAACAATTTCTATTTGCAGACCATATAATATCTCCCGTTGCTTGACCGCCACTAATATTCGGCATTAAACTTGCACTATAAAATTGTCCTATTGTATTTCCTATTGAGCTTGCAATAGATAGTCCCATACTAGCTCCGCTTTGTACATTAGACAAGTTTTGTTGTAACCCTATTTTTTGTCTTTGCTGTTCTGTATTTGCACCCGCTAGAGCCATTGCAGCGAGTGGGGCTGCCGCTCCCCCAGTCATTACAGACGCCGCAATACCACCAGCTGTTAACCCTAAATTTACTGCCATATTAACGCCATTTTGTGTTAGCCAATTTGTATAAGCGTCAGAAGACCACGCACAAGTTGGGTATTTTCCAAGCGGTAATGCCTCGTCGTCGCTTGTCGGCATACCCTTATAGTTCTTTGGAACAAGTCTACCACTTCCGCCAACGCTAATTGATATTTGATTCTCAAATACACATTTATTCGTTGAAAAATCTTCATATTTATAAATATTATTACTTCCATTATTATTTGAAACAAACAAGTAGTTGTATGGATATACAAAACATTTATTATTTTTTGGCGTATATCCAGTAAAACTTGTCAATTTGTCTATTTCGGTATTAAAAGTAGTTGGCGTCATATCATATCTCATTGTATACCAATTAAAAGACAAATTGTCCCCTAGTTTTGCCGTATGTTGTGTCAAACTTCCCATACTAATTAATGCGTTTGGTACAATGAAAATATTTTCTATGTCGCTTACGTGTCCGTCCATATTTGTTCTTGCAATTAATAAATATAAGTTTGCAAAATCAGACAGTTGCGTAATATTAATTAAAAATATTTGTGTTCCAAAAACTGTATTATCATAAACCGTAATACCAGCATATTGCGAACCTTTGTCGTGTTCTAATAGTTCGTATCCAGTAGTATTATCTTTAATTTGCCAGTTACTAGCGACAGCCACCCAGTAACCATATTCGTTACCGTATGAGGCGTCCTCTGTTACTACTTCTTCTACTACTTCGCCTACGTCCAAATTTTCGGGTATTGTGTTTATTCCTATTGTATCGTCGTTTACGTGTTGTCTATTGATAAAACAAGTTTTTTTCGTCCAATAATCAAACCACGTCGACCACGCGTCTATTGTAAATGTAATCTCCGTGTTTCTATCTCCTTTGTATATTACGTCGTCTATCCAAGCAAAAAACCATTTGTTTGAATAATCTGGGTTTTGAAATGCTATATAATTTGCTTGTAAACATTGAGAGTATGTAAACCCCGCAAGTATTGTTCCAGTTGGACGGACGAACGAATAGTCGTCAGCACTTGCAACCAAATGTCCTTGACTTTGGCATAGTTCTAACATTTGATTTTCAGTATACGAAAGCACGTTTGTATATTGTCTGTCAATATTTATATTTTTTACTAATATAATTTTACTATTCATTTTCTATCTCCTTATTTGAAAATCTATAACTTGCTTGAAATCTGTTCCCGTCATATCGTTTGCATAAAATATTTTGTTTTCCTTAAATGTCATAAACAAGTTACGAAGTCTATCATTTTTTATTGATATATTGTATATATCACGTTGCCAATATTTTGACACTTTGACTACGTCAGAAAATACAATAATATTACTAGAAAATTCTTTATAATATGGACGTATAAACCATATAGCGTCCTTTTTTGTGTCTTTGTCTATTAAATATTCACACAAAAATTTGAAACTTTGATATTGAAAACCGAATCGAAATAATACATTATAACTATTATAGCTTTTTGGCAAATGTGGTTGTGGGTGCGTTTCCCACGCTCCCGTATTTATCATTTTTGCGTTTGTGCCTATTGTTCCAGATGTTTTTCCAGTTGATAAGCAATATTCTAGTGCTATTTTTATTGGCGGGTTTCCTTCGACAACGTCCGGAATTTCTTTCACTTCTATTGTTCCTTGCTTTTGATAACTTATAATACTATGTAACCCCCAGTCGTTTATATAAGGACAAACCCTTGATATTGTATTTCCAACAAGCCATAATCTTACTGTTAATCGTTTTCTATCTACTGTCGCATAGAAATTCATTAGTTTATTACTTTCGTTTGGCAAATATGTAGAACGCGACATAAATTCTTCGAATATGATGTCTTCTACATCTAAATAACTCGCACCCGCATAGTTTTGCTCGGTTGATAATGCGACAACATATCCGATTTTTTCATATCTTTTTGTTTTTCCAGTTTCATTGTCATAGATAGACAAATAAAGAATTTTTCTATATAAAGTTATACAATTATATTTTCCGTTAGTGAGTTTTGCTACGTCTACGTCTTGGAAATATTGTTCGATTTTTTCGCTTGTTATTTCTTCACGTAGACGACGCATTAAAATAAATCTTTTCCCAGTTTTTAAGTATTTTTCTACGGCTTTTTTGTGTTTTACTTGGTAACTTTTACCGTTCGAACGCTCGCCGTATATTAAATTAATTCTAGCACCGCACCGCGTCTATTTTATCTATATTGTAATGGATAATTTTTTTATTAGCCATTTTCGTTTTCTTCCTTTATATATAATTTTGCGATTTCGCTTTCGATTTCTTCTCGTACTTTTTTGACTTTTTCTTCTTTCACTCTGTTTGATAATAGACTCGCTCTATCTACTTTTGTTTTTTTACACGCTCCGCGATACAGTTATTTTTGAAAATTTTTTAATAAATTCTAAATCTTGCATTTTTCACTCCTTATATTTTGCTCTTTTGCTCGAACTATCCGAAATTAAGTCCGCGTATTCTAGTGCTTTTCCTAATACATACGTTGTTGGTACAATACAACAACCCGTTTTGTCTGTTACTTGATATTCTTTTCCTTTGTAATCAATTATACAACATTTTTCTTGATTCTCGCAATACATTAGTAAATTTTTGTTTGTATACTTAAAATCAAATACAAAGTCGTCCTTAAATTCCGACAAGTTTTTTAGTCCTAACGCTCCAGTTTTTGGAACACCCGCGACCGTTATTTCTAATACTTTTACTTTGTCGCCCTTTACTTCTTGCACGTTCATATCGTCTTTTAGTTTCTTTTTATCTATCCATTTTGTATAGGCATATTTTTTCGCCCCTTGTGTTATAAATTCTTCGTACTTTCCGTCATTATCAAATACCCCGAGCGTGTGCCTTTCGCCCTTGCTGTCCTTTGGCGAAAACCTTTCAAATTGTATATCTAATATTTTACTAACGTGTTTTAACTTCTTTATAACAAAATTATTATACTTTTCTATAACGCTTTTGTCGTACCCTTCTTTTAATTTCATAGAATCAGTGTCGCAATATACTATTTTATCGTCTAATTGTATTACATTTTTTAACAAATTAGAACGTGCATACGCTGTAACCCATACACCATAAGCAAAAGACAAAAACGCTTTCTTTTTTTCTTCATTTAATTTTTCTAGTATTTCTTTATTTTCTAAAACACGTTCGTACCAGTCTTTCTCGTTGTCGTATATTACTTCGTCGCGTATCATATTTGTTACGCTCATACCATACAAAGCATTAAATTTGTTCTTTTCTTTTGCATATTCTACTTCCATACCTTCTACGTTTTTGTATGCTGTTTTATTTACGTATTTTTCTAAAACAAATTCTATGAATTGTTTTGGTAAATAATCGTATACGCTATAATAACTTTCTTTTATTTCGTAACTATCGTATTTGTACGTATCTAATAAAAAATAAAAGTCAATATCAGTCAAAGTCATTGTTATTTTTTCAGCTTGTATAATACGTCCATTATCATATACAGCATTGTATATATTTTTACATTTACTTGCCGAAATAAAATTATTAAAATATTTCGATTTTATATTTGTAAATTCAACAACTATTATATATGCAAATCTTTTCAACATTTGACTAGCACTTTTTATATTGCACTCGCGAAATTCTGTCGACGGAAATTGATGTGAAACTAATATATACGGATACGAACTCGTAAAGTCCCAGCTTTCTATATTTTTTAATATCTCGTTTGCATATATGTAGTTAGCGTGTGTATATCCGCCCGCGAACGCGTCTTGTAATAAATTATATATGTGCGGGTTTATATTTATTGATTTTTTGACTTTGTTTTTGTAGTCCCAGTCTTTCGAAATTCTTTCTTTTAGTTCTCGCCTTACGTGTCCCGTACTTGTTATTGGTATTTTATCAACACGACCGTACGTTTCTAGTTCTCTTTTTATATATTCGTATACTACTAAACAGTCGTATTCACAATAGCCCAACTCTTTTTCTGTCAATTCTGTTGCCGGCGTTCGCATTAATGTATAGTCTAAATCTCCTACTTTCTTTTCAACTGGTAACATAAATACTTTTGGAAGTAATTTCAACGCACAATTTGACATCATATAACTACAATGCAATTCTATGTTGTAATCTTCCATTTCGCAACGCATAACTTTGTGTTTTTTCCTTGCTATAACATTTTTGAATCGAAATACACTTTTTAAGTATTGAAATTCAAACGCTAAATTATGTATAAATACTATCTTTTTTGCCGAATTGTAATAATCTAGTCTAATCAAAAACGCTCGTAATTCTTCCCAAGTTCTACCGTAATATATTGTATCATTTATCCCAAATTGCCATATATACATAAAACTTCTATATTCTGCTCGTATTTGTTCTTCTTCGGTTAATTCCAAATATTTAATTGCCGGAATTACTTTTCCGTCTAATATCAAATAACTTGTTGTTTCAATGTCAAATGTATATATTGTATTGTCGACCTTTTTTCTGTCGCCGTACAATATCTCCAAAATAACATTGAAATTCTTTGTAATATTTCATACTATAACTCTTTTCTCTTATCATTTATTTTGTTTATTAAATATGTGTATTCTTTTTCATTTATTTTGTTTTGTTGTAATAAATCTTCTACTATTGATTCTATTTCGTCTAATTCAGTTTGCGTATTAGCTAAATCAATAGTACTCTCAAAATTATTGTATAACATATCAACTTCGCTTTTTTCTGTATTACCTTTGTATACATATTTAATATAAATTTTGCGTAATATACTTTCTATATTGCCCTTTCCCTTGTTGTATATAATATATCCGTTCATTATATTAGAAAAAGTTTCATAATCAAAGTTTTTCTCTCTTGCCTCTTCTATAATCGCCAGTACGTCCGAGCCTTTTATATAATTTGTTATGCCGTTTACTTCTTTATCGTCAAAGAAATGTGTTAATACTTCTGCCTCTTCGTACGATATTTCCGACACGTCCGTACTAAATCGCGTTTTTAATGTTTTTATCGCTTTTTGTTTTGCTTTTTTTATTCCTCTTTTAGTTGAAATACTACTATTCAAAAATTCTTTTGTAAATTTTATAGTTGCTTGCATTTGTGTAACTGTCATAGATTTATTTACTTTAACTCTCCCAGATAAAGTCCAAGCTTGCAACGGTTCGGTTGCAAGCTTTTCTTTCAAATATTTTGTAGCCCAAGTATCCTTTCCGAACTCTCTTTCTAATCTAACTATACGTTGATTAGCTCGTTTTGATAATTTCTTTAATTCGTTGTATAACTCTTGTTCTTCTCGTGAAAGAATCTTTTTACTAGGCATATTTTTTCTCCTTTACTACAAATATTCTAAAATGGTAAATCGTCGTTTGTAGTTTCTTCGTTAGTCTCTGTTTTTTCTTCTTTTTTGTTGTTTCCTAATACTGGTACGGCTTTGTATGTTTTTCCTTTCTTTGTTTTTACTTCTACTAATCTTACTCTTTCAACTTCTCCGAAATAGTCTATTACGCTTTCAGTAAATATCTCACTTCCGCTTGATATTAGACCGTATTCTTCTGTATCGAAATAATTGATGTCAAACTCTTTGTCGTCTGTTACAATATGACATTTTGCGTATCCTGTTATTTTTACTTCAACATTTAGAATTTCGCTTAATTTAATTGCTGTCAAATCTCCCTTTTTTGCCATTTTCTCAAATAGGCTATTATCACAAGTTCCTTTCTTTTCTAATACTTCTACTTCATACTTTCTTGTTTCCATTTTTGTTCCTTCTTTCTTGCTTTAGGTAGCAAACCAAATTAGTTAATTGACGTCTTATTAACTGTCTACATACTACCATAATATGTTGTATATGTCAAGCATATTTTGAAAAATTTTTCAACAAAATGTTGTTCGGTATATTTTGAAATAATAAAAATAGGTACTTGACAAAAAACGAAATTTGTGTGTCGCTTGGTGCTGTAAGCGTTGTTGGGGGAAATTTTGTTCGGTTTACAATAATCGGAGATACATACC
>ERZ779737.1889-NODE-1889-length-15123-cov-2.891890_pt1 | contig 15123 bp, 15 predicted proteins | sample MGYA00511889_ERZ779737 | MGnify/ENA primary metagenome ERZ779737 (study PRJEB29588, sample SAMEA2163575) | human gut metagenome | biome: human gut; feature: human-associated habitat; material: faeces | place: Denmark | collected 2008/2010 ...
GATTTCGTTAGGAATCTTTAAGTTTTTCATCAAAGACTGCTGCAATGTGGGTTAAGCAGATTCATGAATGGTACAACCATCAACGATTTGATGCTATAGGCATTGATGATTTCATACACATAAGCGAGTATTTGATACAATCCACGTATGGATAGCATCATTACTTGCTTATTTTTTTCTACTTTTGCATTATTATGAAGAAGTTATTGATTATATTGGGAATACTGGTTCTGCTTATCATCGGTGTTCTTTTCGTTCCACCTATTTATAATAGGTTCACAAAACCGTTTTTTAAGAATACGGTGGATGCTAAAGAGTGGTACCATCAGGTGGATTGTGAGAGCCTGACGCAAGTAAGAGACTATTGTGATAGACGAGGATACAGTACGGATTACTATATCCTAGTGGATTTCTCCAAACCATCTGGCAAGAAGAGGTTCTTTATCTATGACTTGCAGCGTGGCAAAAGGGTGATGAGCAGCTATTGCATGCATGGAAGTGGTAAGGGAAATACAGCAGCCCAGCCAAAGTTCAGTAATAACCCTGGAAGTGGATGCACGAGTCTTGGAAGATATGTCATGATAGGAAAAGGTGGAATGAAGTTCAAGAACTGCGTTCGCCTTCGAGGTCTCGACAAGAGCAATTACCTGGCAGAAGCCCGTGGTATCCTGATTCATTCTGCAGGAAAGGTGACAAGATTCTCCGGTGAGAAGGAGTATATTCCGCTGGGAACAGAGAGCCGTGGCTGCTTTACTGTATCAAGGAGCTGCGTGGAGAAAGTGATGCAGATATACAAGGAATCTTTTAGGAGAAGACCGGTATTGATTTATGCAAAATACAAATAAAAAGAATATTCTATGAAGAAGTTATTGCTGTTTATGGCTGGAATCTCGTTCCTGTTTTTAGCAGGTTGCTACAATGGAAATCTGAGTCATGGCAATGAGGGAATGGGAGACAGCCTCCCTGCTGATCCTCCATTGGGTTATGTCATAGAGTTAAAGCCTTTGGGAAATTTCTCACATCAGGAGGCAGAACAGTTGAGAGAAGAACTTGTGAAGCAGTTGGGTTTCATTTTCAATAAGGTACCAAAGGCTTGGGTGGAGGCATCTGTATTTGTTGGAGACAAGAAAGAAATACCTGCCTCATGTCTCTACAAACCAAGAAACAGGCATTGGGCTGGGAAAATCCTGAAAATGCTGCATGAAGAGCATGGAGGTAATGATGAAATTGTTACCATCGGTTTGACGCATCGAGACATCTGAAATGCTTCTCGTGTGGAAAATTACGCCTAAGTTTTCTCCATGTATTATTGGCCGCATCTGTTTTGGCAACTTTATCATTCAGTAAACTGAAATATGCAACTATATTTTCCCCATCGATGATAAGGAAGGTATAGGCTATTCTTTTGGATAAGAAAGCCTTGGCGTCATTTAAAATAAAGTCGTTCAAATCTGCATCTCCGCAGTCGAACGACTTTATTATAGTATCTTTTGTTAATCTAATCAGTTTCATATCGCTTAAATGCAAACTTTTACAGTCTTAAGAAATGCAGAACATCCTTCTTCTACTTTTTTTCTGTTAGCCATTCTTTCCTCTCTGGTCATGTTTTCAACGCGTTGCATTTCTTCTTCAAATTTACGTGCTGCTTTACCATAGAGAATTGGCGTTTCTTTGATTGGTCTTGCCATATTTATATCCTCCTATTTATTAATGATTATGATTTTTTGCAAAAGTACGATTAAAAACTGAAACCGCAAAACTTTTGAATGTTTTTTTCAAAAAGAGGTGATAAAATTCTATTATCCAGCACTCTATCGTGCCTTGAATATAATCCAAGGCACGATTTCCTGGTATTTCTTATGAGGATGCTGGGTATCATCGCCTATATTATGCGGTTTGCCGTCGGGGGTGCGATAGAAACTGTGACACTTGCCACCGGTGATGTAGATAGCATCGGCGAAACCGTATTCGCGCAGGGCATCGGCGAAATCCCAGAGGGTTTCGGGATGACGGGTTTCTATATAATATAGGTGGTCGTCGGAAGTTCTTGCCAAGGCACGGCGCTCCACCTTGCCGTGAAGTTGGAACTTGGCTGGCAATACTCCATCAGATACCAGGATAAACTGGCGGAAGAAGCTGCCGCCCCGTTCCTCTACATAATCCTTCACCTTGTCGCTTCTCGAAATTCCCAGCACGATGTTGCCATTCGCCATCGCGCAATAGCCAAGACGGGAAACATCCGATGCCAGTTCCTTGCCGTTCATCACCAGGCTGCCCAGATATTCGTTGGTGCTGGTGTGGTCGGCACTTCGGCTGTACATCCATACACTCATGTCGGTGGTATCAGGTTCTACCAGGGAAATTTCGGCTTGCAGATTTTCCAGACGATACATGTTGAGTGCTACGCCCAGGATGGAATCGGAAGATAATGTGATGGCAGGCTTGCCGCCTTTGTTATGGGCAGCCAGTTTCTGAATGTTCTCTTCGGGCGTTACCGATACAGGCACACCTATATTATAATAGTAATTATAGAGTCGCCATCCGGCGTATGCAGCAAAGCAGAACACCACGGATGCGAAGATACTGAGGGCAATCCATCTCCATTTATGGGGATGAGGATGGGGAGTTTCTTCTGATGCTGATGCTAAAGAATTCTCTGTATCAGATTCAGGCGCATCCTGCTCGATGATGATATCCGAGTCATCATCTACTATGATGAGGCCCTTCTTGCTGTTGCCTTCGAAGTCCTGGATGAAAATCTTATCGTCGTTCATGAGTTACCTCCTTCCTTTTCTAAAGTTAATTCTTCTTCTTCTGTTTCTAACTTCTCTTTCAGATTTTTAAGTGCATCCTTGGATGCCTTGATGAGGATATCCTTTTCCAATCGGCTATTGGAGAGGATGATTCTCTGAAGTCCTGGGTTGACCTTGAAGATATAGTCGCGGTTGATGATGAGACTTTTGCCTACTCGATAGAACGGACTGTAGTTGAGGGCGGTCAACTTGTCCATCAGGTCGTGTAACTGGCTGATCACATTCTCTTTTTTGCCATTGGCAAGGAATATGTCGGAGTAGTTTCCATCGCCTTTGATGAAAATGATCTCATCGGTTGGAATCCGGATGATTTCGCTGTTGGTTGTTATTTTAAGCCATTCCATATTTTCATTGATAGTCTTTTCTGTTCATACCCTTGTCTCCTTATTAAGGACAGGAGCAATAAGTTGCAGGCAAAGATACAAGTTTTCTTTTGAACTACCAAACGCAATAGCAACTATTTTTCTCTTATTTTCTGCATATTCTTGCAGAAAAGTAAGCAAAGATGATAAATTTGCAGCAAAAAGCAATAATTTTTGGGAATTTATGCTTGATATTGTAGAAAAAGTCTTAACTTTGCAGCGGATTTGAGAGGATAAGCGGTTTTTGGCTGACAAAACGGTGAAAGATCATCGGGCTGGAAGATGAGAAATCATCGGGCTGGAGAGGAGCATCCCTTCTTTTCCATAAGATTCACTTATAACAACTTTATAAATTAAAAGATTCGATTATGAAAGTAGCAATTGTTGGTGCAAGTGGCGCAGTAGGACAGGAATTTTTGCGTATCCTTGCCGAGAGAAATTTCCCTATGGATGATTTGGTGTTGTTTGGTTCTGAGCGTTCTGCCGGACGAAAATACAACTTCAAGGGAAAGGACTATGAGGTCAAACTTTTGCAGCATAACGACGGCTTCAAGGGTGTTGACATAGCTTTCGTATCGGCCGGAGGCGGCACATCGAAAGAGTTTGCCGAGACCATCACCAAGTATGGAGCTGTGATGATAGACAATTCGAGCGCGTTCCGTATGTGCGACGACGTGCCTCTGGTTGTGCCTGAGGTAAATGCTGAGGATGCCTTGAACCGTCCTCGCAACATCATCGCCAACCCTAACTGTACCACCATCATGATGGTAGTAGTGTTGAAGCCTATCGATGACTTAAGCCATATCAAGAAAATCCATATCTCTTCTTATCAGAGTGCTTCAGGTGCTGGTGCTGCTGCCATGGCAGAGCTTGAACAGCAGTATAAGGACATCATCGAGACTGGTAAGACTGAGCATATCAATAAGTTCCCTCATCAGTTGGCATATAATGTCATCCCACAGATTGACAAGATGACTCCTAACGATTACACCAAGGAGGAGATGAAGATGTTTAACGAGACCCGCAAGATCATGCACTCTGATGTTCGCACCAGTGCTACCTGCGTTCGCGTTTCTTCACTCCGTTCTCACTCAGAGAGTGTTTGGTTCGAGACAGAGAAGCCATTGGCAGTAGAGGACATCCGCAAGGCTTTGGAGGCTGCTCCAGGCGTAACCGTTAAGGATGACGCACAGAACTACGTTTATCCAATGCCATTGGAGAGCGCCGGTAAGGACGATGTATATGTAGGTCGTATCCGCAAGGATCTGGCTGATGACAATGGTAACACATTGTGGTTGACCGGCGACCAGATTCGTAAGGGTGCTGCCCTGAACGCAGTTCAGATTGCTGAGTATTTGATTAAGGTTGGCAACGTAAAGTAAGCCATACCTTATTTATATAAAAGAATATGAGGAAGTTAAGGGATAATGAATTTTATCTCTTAACTTCTTTTCGTCTTTATACGATTCTGATCAGAAAGTAAAGATATGCTTGAAAGATTCAAACAATTACTCGGTGAGATGAACCGGGGGATTTATGAGAAGGAGACGGAGATATCCTTGTCGCTCCTTGCCGCTCTGGCAGGTGAGAGTATCATCCTGCTGGGACCTCCGGGAGTGGCAAAGAGTATGGTGGCACGACAGTTGAAAACGGCATTCAAGGATGCCCGGAGTTTCGAGTATCTGATGTCGCGATTCTCTACGCCAGATGAAATCTTCGGTCCGGTGAGTATTCAGAAACTGAAGACATCGGATACTTACGAGCGTGCGGTGGAGGGATATCTGCCTACTGCCGATGTGGTTTTCCTGGATGAAATTTGGAAGGCGGGACCTGCTATCCAGAACACGCTCCTCACGGTGATTAATGAGAAAATCTTCAGAAATGGTAATCGCGAGATGCATCTTCCTTTGAAACTTCTTGTGGCTGCTAGTAATGAACTTCCTGCAAAGGGAGAAGGACTGGAGGCGCTTTGGGACCGATTCGTGATTAGAATAGAGAGCCGACCGATTAAGCTGGAGAAGAATTTCCGTGCAATGCTGCTGGATTCTAATGAGTCTCACACGGATCTCACTGATTCCACGGATGAGGCTAATGTTATGTCCAAGAAGTCTTCTGTAAAGCAAACGCCAATGGGAGTAGAAACATCAGAAAGAGATTTGTTTATTTCTGAGAATACAAAGAAAAAATCTGTGAGATCTGTGAAATCCGTGTGCGATATAAGAATATCCCCTGAGGAGTATGCTGAATGGGCGGTGAAAATCTGTAAGATTGGCGTAAAGGAGGAGGTGCTTGATGCAATTTCCGCCATCCGTAAGTCTCTGAGAGCCGTGAATGTGGATGAGGCTGCCGAGCGCCGAAACATCTATGTGAGCGACCGCCGATGGAAAAATATCGTCCGTCTGCTTCGCACTTCTGCCTTCATGCAGGATAGGGAAGAGGTGGATATCTGCGATCTGCTTCCTATCTACCATTGTCTGTGGCAGGAACCGGAAGAGCGGGATGCTATCCGAAGCATCGTAATCCGGGCACTCTTTTCTCCTTTTGCAGAAAAACTGGTGGAGATGAAGAATGCGCTTGCCGAGGATATCAAGTATCATCGGGTTCGCAGAAATTCTGATGATGGCAGAGATTATGAGGGGGAAATCGAAACCCTTTCGGATGGCTTGACTTCGCTGGAAAGGCAGTTGGGCGAGAATCTCTTTGTGTCTTCGGATGATAAGGCTGAAATTTCGGCCTATCTCCGTGCTTTCTATAAGGAGTTGGCGTTTACCCGACAGGATACGATGAAACTTTATGAGGTTTAATCGCCTCCTGTTACTTATACATTATTATATATAGAAGAACCAAAACATATATAGAAGAATCAAAACATATATAGAAGAACAAAAACATGATGAACGAACAGATAACTTTATCTCCAGAGTTGGAGGCTCGTGTTCACCAGGCGGTGGAGAATTTTATGCAGGGCTATGGCTGTTGCCAGTCGGTGGTGGCTGCTTTTGCTGATTTATATGGTCTTGATGATGAGATGGCAAAGCGCATTGGTGCCGGCTTCGGTGGTGGAGTTGGCAGAATGAGAATGATGTGTGGAGCCGTTTCGGGCATCGTGGTGCTCGTTGGCTTGGATTGTGGACAGACCGAGGGGGATGACCGCGAGGGTAAATCGGCTTGCTATAAGGTGGTGCAGGATTTGCTAGCCAAATCGAAGGAGCAGAACGGCAGCATCATCTGTGCCGAGATTCTGGGCTTGAAGGGCCATGAGAAGGCGCAATCCAGCTATGTGGCTTCGGCAAGAACGGCAGAATACTACAAGTCTCGTCCTTGCGCAGCCAAAGTGGAGAGTGCTGCAAGAATCTTCGCAGAATATCTGATGGAGAAAGAGAAGGCTTAGTCTTCCTATAATATATAAGAAGCTTTTTACCAATTTGGTAAAAAATATCGAATAAGATGAAATACCAGAATAACAAGGATTTGGCGGAAGCACAGTATTACTTGAAGATGCTGGACGACTTCTGCAAGTCGGGGCAGGTGAAGATTCCTGATCCGACAGGCACAGCCATGCCTTGGAATTTGAAGGAAGACCCGCTGAAGGATTATCTGATTCATCTCTTTACCCTGAAAGTGACGATTCCGGAAACTGGTGAAGAGGTGCAGAAATTCGTGCGCCAGGTGGTGAACAGCAAAATCAAGAGCAAGGTGTTCTATGATTGCGTGGGAAAGTTTATCGTGGAATGCGTTCATCACATGCGATTCCAGCGCCAGCGTGCCTGGACCGAAAGTCATCGGGCTGATGATGTGCTCGACTGGACTCCCTTTAAGAGAATGGATGAGCAGGTGTGGCTTCCGCTCATTGACCAGTTGGAGCAGGAACACCAGGAGGATGGATTCGATAAGTCTTTCTTCCTGAAACTGATGGCTGGCGATGGAGCTTCGAAACCCGAAAACTGGGAGCGACTGGTTAGAGACTGGAAGGTGTGCATCGACCATCAGGTATTGAACAAACTGAAGGATTTTATTTCTCTCCGTCAGAATAACTTCGAAACGGGATTGGTTCGCATGATGGACCAGATAACCCGCAACATGAAGACGAAGGGCGTTTCGGAGCAGCGAGCCGTGCAAGCCTGGGAACTGATGACGAACGGATGGACGGAAACGGAGTTTGAACGCCGCTTGAACCAGATGAAGATTCAGGATAAATATCCGGAAATCAAGGAGATTGTGGCGAAGATGGGGCGTGTGGCAGATGCCAACGGCAAAGATAGGCTCACCATCGCTTCGGGGGTGGAGATGAAGATGGAGCATTCCGCAGGAAGCGATATCGAGGGCATTACCGTGGGCGATGATCTCAACTCACTTCTTCCGCTGGAGTTGGCGCAATACAGCGATGAGGATATGGAGGGGCTTTTTATCTATAAGTATCGAACCCGCAGGCTCCAGACTTTCCGTTATAAGAGCGAAATGTCGAAGCCATCCCGCAAACTCGGCTTTACCCATGCTTCCCGAAAGGGTCCGATGATAGTCTGTCTGGATACTTCGGCGAGTATGTATGGAACGCCTGAAAGGATTTCTTCTACGCTGATATCCCTGTTGGAAGAAACGGCAGAGGATTTGGAGCGGGATTGCTTTCTGATAGATTTCTCCGTGAGCACCCGTGCCATCGATTTGATGGCGAAGCGGAAGGCGGAGCGGTTGAAGAGAATAGGAATCACGGTTATGGAGACTTATGAATCACCTGGAATTCCCGGAACTTCTGAATCTTCTGGAACTTCTGAAATTCCAGCATCTTCAGCCGGGTTATTTTCTGATGATCAGGCTCATACGGGGCGTGGTATCAGGCGCCAGCCTACAACAACCCATCTGCCTTTTATTGGTGGAGGAACTTCGGCTAAGAAGATGATGAGCCAGATGTTTGATTTGTTGGATAACGATGGTCTGCATTATGTGAATGCCGATGTGCTTTGGATTACGGATTTCCTGATTCCGAATCCGCCGCAGCAGATGTTGGCGAGGTTCAAGGAGTATAAGGAAACGGGCACCAGGTTTTATGGCATCCGGATAGTTCGGGATGATGACAAGGAGCCGAATGAATGGAAGGATTATTTCAACCATATTTATACCATAATGTATAGACCGTTGAGGAGGTATTAGGAAGATTAATTTAATAAACAAAAAGTTCTGTTTGCATCATTGTATTTGCAAACAGAACTTTTTTATTTTCTAAAAGATAACTTTATGTTTCTGAGTCTTATTTCGCATTTTCCAAAGCTTCCTTTTTCTGTGGAATTACCACCGAAGCTCCGATGCTGACGAGCAAGACGAGGATGATGAATACCAGCGAACTTACTGCATCAATCTCGAAGAAATCGTGGATGAGCATCTTTACACCGATGAACACCAGCAGCACGCTCACGCCCACCTTCAAGTAACGGAACTTATCGGCTATCGCTGCCAGCAGGAAGAAGAGGGCACGCAAGCCCAGGATGGCGAAGATGTTGGAGAAGAACACCACGAATGGGTCGAGTGAGACCGAGAATACGGCAGGGATACTGTCGAAAGCAAAAATCAGATCGCAGAACTCGATGAACACCACCGTCATTACCAGCGGACCCAGGTGCAGGCGTCGCTGCATGAACTTCACCACCGGATGATCCAGGGCATTGATCTCTTCCTTCTTGTTCCTGTTCAAGAACATCTTGGCGCCGCTGTAAACCAGGAATCCTCCGAATACGAGCAATATCCAGGCGAATCGGCTGATGAGAGCTGCACCTGCAAAGATGAAGACGAAGCGAAGCACGATGGCTCCCAGAATTCCCCAGTTCAATACGTGCTGGTAATCTTTCTTATCCACTCCGAACGAACTGAAGATCATCATCATCACGAAGAGATTATCTACCGAGAGCGTCTTCTCTATCAGATAACCCGAGATGTAAGAGATGGTCATGTAGTGGCGATATTGCTGCAGACTCCCTTCATAATCGTTCGGATCCAGTTTGAGATGAGAAGCATAGCGCGAGGCTATCAGCTTTAGGTCGTCGAAGTTCTCTATGCCGTGCACCATATCGCCATGAAAGTAGATGAACACGGCGAAGGCGAGAGCGAGAATAATCCATACTGCCGTCCAGGAGCCAGCTTCCTTGATGGAAACCACATGCGCCTTTCGGTCGATGACCAGCATGTCTAATACGAGTATGGCGGCGATGAATATCACGAAGCCCACCAAAAACATCGATTCAGTAAAAACATGTTCCATTTTTCTTTTTTCCTTTTTCCTTGTCTATTTTATATAATACCTAATTTTATAGTTGAATCTTTATATTCATTTCATCCGTTGGAAACGTGGACGCAAAATTAGGAAAAATATCTGAAATAGCGAAAGTTATGAGGTAAAACTTAATTGAATTTAACGTGAAAGACAGGAATGTAACAGCTTTGTAATACCTGTCGTATTGAATGTTACTCTTGATTTCTCGAAAAGTACACCTGATTTCCCGAAAAATCCCCTTCGTTCTCGTCGTTTTTTTATAATTTTGCATCATCTTTTTATGATCATAGTCATATTTGATTCTGTAATTATAAGTAAAACTGACAATCTCGCCAACTGCCACAACAAAAATGGGTCAACTGCCGCAATAAAAATGGGTCAACTGCCACAACGAAATTGGGTCAACTGCCACAACGAAATTGGGTCAACTGCCACAATGGAATAGAAAAGCAACAAAGTTTAACTGTTTTATTTGCTTGATATTCAATAAAATATATTATTTTTGCATCAGAAATTAAAAATGAGATTTTATGAAAGAATATAAAGCAAGAATTGCAGATAAAATATTGGCAGAAAAACTGGATGCGATGGGAGCTGTTTTGATAGAAGGTCCTAAGTATTGCGGTAAGACTACTCTAGCCAGCCAACAGGCTAAAAGTATCCTGTCTATGTCTGATCCAGATACCATGGAGCAGAACATAGCCATGGCCAATACCAATATCAAACTGTTGCTTCGGGGTGAAACGCCACGATTGATAGATGAATGGCAAATAGCACCAAAGTTCTGGGATGCCGTGAGAAATGAAGTGGATAAGCGTGATGATGATGGGCAGTTCATACTAACCGGGTCTGCTGTGCCACCTAGTTATGAAGAAATCTTTCATACGGGAACGGGGCGTTTTGCCTGGCTCAAACTCCGAACAATGAGTTTGTGGGAATCAGGAGATTCTACAGGAGAGGTGAGCCTTGCCAAATTGTTTGTAGCCGACAGGACGGATTACTTCGTAGAAGGAATCAACCCAATCGACTTGGAGCATCTGGCATATTTGACTTGTCGGGGTGGCTGGCCGAAAGCTTTGGATAAGAAAAGTAAGCAGGCAGCTTTACAGCAGGCCATTGAGTATTTTGAGGCAGTAACCAGATTCGATGTATCCCGTGTAGATGGAGTCAACCGTGATAGTGAATTGGCAAGGAGGATTATGCGTTCGTATGCGAGAAATCAAGGAAGTCAGGCTACGGCAGGTACCATTTTGGCAGATATTGCCAACAATGAGAGTACTGAGGTTAGCGAGAATACCATCTATTCCTATATCAAGGCTTTGAAGAAGATATTTGTGATAGAGGATTCTACAGCCTGGAACCCGAATATGAGAAGCAAGTCGGCAATACGTACTTCTGATACCAGATATTTTACCGACCCTTCGATAGCAACGGCTGCATTGGGAATGGGACCGGATGACTTGATCAATGATTTGAGTACGTTTGGCTTATTCTTTGAAACCTTGTGTGTGCGTGATTTGAGAGTCTATGCCGATGCATTAGGCGGCTCCGTTTATCATTTTCGTGATAGAAAAGGTCTGGAGTGTGATGCTGTGGTTCATCTTCGTAATGGTAAGTATGGATTGATTGAGGTGAAGCTGGGTGGCGACAAGCTCATAGAGGAGGGCGCAAGAAACCTGGTGACATTGGAAAGTAAAATCGATACCGATAAGATGAAGTCCCCATCTTTCAAAATGGTGCTGACTGGTGTCGGTAAATATGCCTACCAGCGTCCGCAGGATGGTGTATATGTTGTGCCGATAGGGTGCTTGAGAGATTAGGACTTATAGATACGCAAAGCACCCATCTCGTATTCCGGAAGCAGAAAAGATGCTTTCTGAGTATGAGATGGGTGCTTTTTTTTAGATGTGAATAGCTTACTTCTTCTTGGTCAGCACATAGTGCTTAGCCATAGCGCCTTCAGGCTCAGTACCGAGCGAGTCGGTCATGATGAGGCTGTTGGCATCCTTCACCTTGAAGTAAGTAGTCTCGCCGCTGGATGGGCGGATGATTTCCACTACGTTGTTAGCCAATACCTTGAAGATACCGCTTGCTTCGTCGTGTCCATCCTTGCGCTCCAGATAGTCGGCAGAATACTGATAGGTACTGTCGGCATTGAGAGTCAATACAGTCTTGATTCCCGGGCAGTCGGCAGCAGGGAGAGTTCCCTCATAGGTGCCGGCGATGGAATCGAGCACGATATCGTTAGAATTGAGCGAATCATTTCCTGCATAGCTGAGGCTATCCTGATCAGCTCCCTGGCTATTTGTCTTCTTGCCATTGCAAGAGACAACTGACAATGCAGCGATAACGGCTGCAGTCAAAACTAATTTTTTTTTCATACTATACTGCTTTTTAAGTGAATTCTTTTCGCAAAAGTACGCTTTTATCTGTTAAGAGCAAACTTTTTGCATAGAATTTATAGAATATTATACTATTTTCTCAATTGATGATGATGGGCACAATCTCTTCCTCGTTAGGCCAATGCGGCAGATAGAGCAGCGGGCGAGGGGTTCCCCCCAAGCCCGTCCAGTCTATCTGTTTCACAAAGTCGAAATCGGGAGGACCGAAGTCGAAACTTCTTCCATAGAGAACGATGGCTCCCCTGCCTTCATCAATTTTCCATAAACCTCCGCCGTAGGTGCATTGCTCACCCGGGGCCAGCATGTCACGGTGAAGATAGACGTGGCCGAACTTCAGCACTCCGTCTCTATTGATGATGAATTTCTGAAACATCTGTATTTCTGATAGAATCTATAAATTGAATCTATAATGAGACTTATTTCTTCTCCCAGAACATCTTGTCGATGAAATCATAGCGCTTCTCCATCTGGGCATCAGACTTCACTTCTGTCTTCACATCTATCTGAAGCACAGGGGCTACTGCCTTGCCGTTGGTGGATGGCCACTCCGGCAGACCCAGACCGTTTGGATTACCGGTCTTCACGAAGTTTACATAATACTGGCTGAAGATGTCGCTGATCATGTAATCGTCAGGCTGCCAGTCGAATACGCGGTTGGTTGGCAATGTGCCCATTGCATACTCGATGTCGGCAGAGTGAACGGCACCCTTATCTCGTGGAGCAGGAGCTGCACCTTCCTTGGCATCTACCACGCCGCCAGCCAAAGCTGCCACCTTGCCCTTGATGGCCATGGCAGGCCGAGGATGACAATAGCGGTAGCGGTAAACTGGCTGTCCGCCGGTCAACTTGTGCATGTTGCCCCACTTCCAGGTAGAATAATCCAGGAAGATATCTGAAGCCAGATCTACACCCGGCTGCTCCAACACATCCTTGTCGCTGTTGATTCCGTAAAGACGGAAGAGTTCATCGATGTTCTCTTCTCCGAAAGTAGCCTTGGCACCAGCCTTCAGATTTTCAACGGTAGGCTGTTTGCCCATCAATACCGCCCATGGAGTCATCTCCTGGTTGTTACCGCCAATGAGCAGAGGCACTTTGGTCTGTTCGCCCTTGGCAAATACCTCTATAGGCTGTTCTTTCATGAAATATCCGTCGATGTTATAGACCGGAACGGCTCTTATGCCCGCCAGCTTCATCAGTTTCTCGGCAGGCAGGGCACGAAGTTCGTCGAGGTTCTTCATGCCTACGTTCTTTTTCACCTTCTTGCCTGTTTCCTTACCCATCTTCTCTGCTATTTTCTGGGCAAGCTGCACGCCTTTCTCCTCGGCTTCCTTCTGGGTGGCAATCTTCTTGAATCCCATCACCGAACCGCTGGAACCCATAGCCTGGGCAAAGAGTCCCTGGCAGAGAGGAGAAGCCATCAGGGCGCTAACCGACATGGAACCAGCCGATTCGCCCACGATGGTGATGCGGTTAGGGTCTCCGCCGAAAGCCTCGATGTTATCCTTCACCCACTGGATGGCAGCCACCTGGTCCATGAAACCATAGTTGCCGGAACCCTTATAGGAGGTCTCCTTGGAGAGCTGAGGATGAGCGAAGAAGCCGAAGATGCCTTCACGATAGTTGGCTGTGATGGAGATGATTCCCTCGCGCGCCATTGCATCGCCCGCATATCTAGGTTCGCTTCCGCTGCCAGCCATCAGTCCTCCGCCGTTGAAATAAATCAAAACCGGCAGATGCTCCTTCATGGTCTTTGCAGGAGTCCATATATTAAGGTATAGGCAATCCTCGCTGTTTGTCTTTGTGCCGAAGTTCATGTCTCCGAAGATAGGTTCCTGCATCGGGTTCGGTCCGAACTCCTTGGCCTCGCGCACGCCCTGCCATTTCTGGGCTGGCTGAGGAGCCTTCCAGCGGAGATTGCCCACAGGAGGGGCTGCAAACGGAACACCCTTGAAAACTGTGATACCTGAGAGGTCTTTTCCTTCGAGAATACCTTCAGCAGTCTTTACCTGAGTCTGCGCCATCATTCCCATAGCAGAGAGCAGAAAGGCGATGGATAAAAGTAGTTTCTTCATATCGTAAATCTTTAGTTTCTTTTAATCTTATAGAATTGTTTTGTAAATCATAACTTGCATTTCTGCAATGATAATGCAAAAATAAACAAAATATCGGTAACTTGGCTTGTTAACCTCAATTTTTTTTCATATTTTTGCAGAAAATAAGCTGCGCTCGGCAATTTGTAAGCAAGCTTACATTGCGCTCGCTTGCATTATTTTTGCAGATAATATAATGTTTAATCTTTAAAACCCTAATGATTATGATGAAAGGTTATGAACAGAAGAAGTATCCTGTAGCCACCAAACGCTACGTGCAGTGGTTGGAGTTGGAATCTGATGAGGAGGCTATCCGTGAATATCGCCGCCTGCATTCAGAAGGTGTGCAATGGAAGGAGATTCGTGACGGAATCCGACAGGTGGGAATCCTGGAGATGGAGATTTACATCTTCGGCAACCGACTGGTGATGGTTGTGGATGCTCCCGTAGATTTCGATTGGGACAAGTCGATGGCAGAGCTCGCCACCCTTCCTAGACAGGCAGAGTGGGAGGAAGTGGTAGGCAAGTTCCAGAAGTGCGGCAAGGGTGCTACGAGCAATGAGAAGTGGCACATGATGGAGCGCATTTTTTATCTTTATGATTAAAACAGTAAAGTATGAAGAAAAACCTAAATGATTTCAAGCGTCTCTTGCTGACGGCTTGCTGCACCTTGGTGCTTTCGTGTGGCTGGGCAACGGTCAACGAAAAACCTTTTGTAATCCCTGAACTCAAGCAATGGAGCGGGGCAGAGGGAATGTTTACCCCATCGGGCAAATACGTGGTGAAGGGCGGAAAGAACGCCCAGGAGGTGGCGAAACTCTTTGCTGCCGATTACCACGACCTGGTGGGAAGACCGCTCACGCCTAAGACGGGAAAGCCCTCTGCCGGCGACATCGTGCTGGTGCTCCAGTCTGATAAGAAATCAGCCCGACTGCTCGGCAAGGAAGGCTATCGCCTCACCATCGGCGACGTAACTACCATCACGGCTTCTTCGGTAGAAGGACTGGTATGGGGAACCCGCACCGTGCTGCAGCTTTCAGAGCAGCAGCGTTCGGCAGGTTTCGTGCTGCCAAAGGGTTCTGCCCAGGATACGCCTGCCTATGGGCTGCGAGGCTTCATGATGGATTGCGGCAGAAAGTTCATCCCGATGTCTTATCTGCGCTCGCTGGTCAAGATGATGTCTTATTACAAGAT
>ERZ779737.1892-NODE-1892-length-15091-cov-3.162676_pt1 | contig 15091 bp, 13 predicted proteins | sample MGYA00511889_ERZ779737 | MGnify/ENA primary metagenome ERZ779737 (study PRJEB29588, sample SAMEA2163575) | human gut metagenome | biome: human gut; feature: human-associated habitat; material: faeces | place: Denmark | collected 2008/2010 ...
CTTATGTGCCTGCTGACCGTCATCGGGCTAATACCCGGCGCAGCCTTTGCGGCACAAAGGCTTGCGGCGGGACAGCTTTCGCAGTTGGGATTTTTTGGCAAGCAGACTGCGGCACCCAGGTCCATCATGGCCTGGTTAAAATCGCCGGGGCGGTCGGTGGGCATGACGGCCGCCAGCGTATCGCGGACGTGCTGGCGTGTCCGCGGGTCAAGGACGTTATCGCCGCAGGAGGTCAGCCGCGCCGCGATACGCAGTACGTTGCCGTCAACGGCAGGAACGGCTTTATTAAAGGCGATGGAGAGTATCGCGCCCGCCGTATAGTCGCCAATTCCGGGAAGCTGTATCAGGTCGCTGTACGTGTCAGGGAGACAGCCGCCGTATTGGTCCACCATGACACGGGCGGAGCGCTGCAGGCTGCGGGCGCGGCTGTAATAGCCCAGGCCCTGCCACAGGGAGAGCAAACGGTCTTCCGCTAATTTCGCCAGGGCGGGCACGTCCGGCGTGGCGGCCATAAACCGCTCAAAATAGGGCAGTACCGCCTGTACCCGCGTCTGCTGGAGCATGATCTCTGACACCCAGGTGCGATAAGGCGTAACGATATCTCGCCAAGGGAGAGAACGCTTTTCCCGGTCGTACCAGGGCAGCAGGACTGCCGGCAGAGAGGCCAGCGGGACCGGTATTTTATGGGAGCTTTGGTTGCTGTTTTTGTTACTCTTGTTTGCCATTTATTTTCAAATGCTGTTGTCTGATCGTTACTTTTTGTTGCTCTGTGGTAAAGGTATATTAAAGCGGGAGGCGTAGTGGCAGCGGCGGCAGAGGGCCTCGGCGGGCTTACGGCAGTCAAAGCCGCGGCGGATGCGCTGGGCCCGGGGCGTGTTGAGAATGTAGTCCAGGCTCTGGTGGAAAATGTTGCCCAGGGCCAGCCGGCCCTCGCTGTCCAGACAGCAGGGGATCACGGTGCCGTCGCACAGCACGCCCAGCTGGCGGCGCAGGCCGTAGCAGTACTGGGTGTCGTCGGGGCAGTCGTTGTTCTCGTCGCCGGGCCAGTAGAAGTGCTCGTCCTTCTGTATGTAGATGCGGGGGGCCAAGCGGCGGTTGTGGAGCATATCCTCGGGGAGGTGGGCGGCATTCTGCCCGGTGAGCTCGCCCAGGATGCGCTCGATCTCCGGGTTCAGGGCCTGGGGCATGCCGCTGTTCCACAGGCGCAGGGTGCAGTTGACCCCAGCGGCGGCCAGCTTCTGGCAGCTGCGGAGACAGCCGGTGACGTAGTCCTCCAGGGGCACGTTCAGGTGGTTGCCCTCGAAGGAATGGAGAGAGACGGCTACCTTATGCAGGGCGGGGCAGGCAAGCAGGATATCCAACTTTTTGGGCAGGAGCGTGCCGTTGGTGGTGATGCAGACACGGAAATCCAGCTGGGCGCAGGTATCCAAAATTTTCCCCAGCTCCGGGTGGAGCAGCGGTTCGCCCATAACGTGGAGATAGATATACTGCGTGACGGCACGCAGCTTTTTGGCCGCCACCGCAAAGTCGTCGGTACGCATGGCCATCAGCGGCCGGTGGTGGCCGGCGCAGAAGTCGCAGTGGAGGTTGCAGAGGTTGGTGATCTCCACATAGGCGCGCTGGATGTTCATGGCAGAGCCCCCTTGTCCTTATCGTGTCGGGCAGGTGTGCCTGCCCGCACGGTGCTATGGCAACATTGTATCACATCGCGGGGCGTTTGAATAGGGAAAGTTTGCCGGGACGGCAGGAAGCGCGTATAAAATGTTTGGTACGTTTGGGATGATGAAAACCATGTATTTTTGAGAAAAATACCGTGTTTTTATCATATAATAGTTGCAATTTCTTATAGAATGTGGTACGGTATACGCAGAACGAAGCCACGCCCGCGAGGCGAATAAAACGGAACATCAGGAGGTACGTCCATGAAATACCCGAAGACCGGCAGTGAGGTCTATGTGAGCCTGAACCTGTCCAACACCATGCTCACCGGCATCGGCAAGGGCACCATTACCCGGGAGGAGGTCTCCGCCAGCTATCTGAAGCGGCTGTTTGCCGAGCACGGCGTGAGCAGGCTGGTATTCTCCAAAAAGCCGATGAGCCACGGCCTGTTTGCCGCAATGCCGGACGAGATGATAAATAAAGACGGTATTCATGGCGAAAAAAGCGAAAATGCCTAAAAATTCCGGCTATATCGATTGACAAGCCGCGAAATGAATGCTACAATACCTAAGTTGCGGAAAATGTCCCTTTCAAGGGGTTGCAAGGGGTTTTCTTTATATAAAAATAAAAATTTTATTTCAAAACTAGATATTATTAAACCTAGAAATTATATTTTAATAGGTACACTTATTTTAATTATAATAGGCTCATTCTTCTTTAAAGATGGATTAAATTTAGGAGTTGAGTTTAAAGGTGGAACCGATATAACGATTAACTATAATGACAAATTAAATATTGAAGTAGCCAGTGAATATCTAAATAAAAACTATACTATAGAAAAAATAGAAAACTATAAAGATAACAGTAGCATTCTTTTAAAAGAAGTATTAAATGAAACCGAAACAAATAATCTTATCAATTACTTTAAAAATGAATATAATACAGATATTGATGTTAATATAATATCCAATATTGTTAAAAAAGAATTAACAATAAATGGAATTAAAGCCTTATTAATAGCAATGATTGGTATAATCATCTATGTAAGTATTCGTTTCAAATTCTCATATGCAATAAGTGGTATCGTAGCACTTATTCACGATGTATTAATAACATTTATCTTCTTTGCCATATTCAAAATAGAAATAACATCAATATTTATCGCCGCTATTCTTACAATTATTGGATATTCAATAAATGACACCATTGTTACATTCGATAGAATTAGATCAACCTATAATAAAGCAAAAGATAAAAAAGAACTAGATATCATCGTAAACACCGCTGTTAGAGCCACATTCACAAGAACACTTTTAACAACATTAACAACTCTAATACCAGTATTGTGCTTAATATTCCTAGGTGCAAGTGAAATAATAAACTTTAATATTGCCTTATTAGTAGGCTTTATCGCTGGAGTATATTCATCGATCTTTATATCAAATTCACTTTGGTACCTAATAGAGAAAAATAAAAAAATTAAAAAACCAAAAGATAAAGATAAAGAACCAGATGAACTAATGATAAAAGGTATCAATTACTAAAAAATATTTAAAAATTATTTACATAAAATATAATATATGTTATTATATTTTTGGCTTTTCAAAAACACACGCCACGGATTTAGTTGCCTAGTGCCAAATGGTGGTAACTAAAGAAGATGTGAGCGGAGGATTAAACAAAAGGAGGAATTTAATTATGGCTGTAGTTTCAATGAACTACTTATTAGAAGCAGGAGTCCATTTCGGTCATCAAACAAAAAGATGGAATCCAAAGATGAAAGAATACATCTATTCAACAAGAGATGACATATACATCATCGATTTACAAAAAACAGTTGCCTTATTAGAAACGGCATATCAAAAATTAAACGAAATAGTTGCAAATGGTGGAGAAGTATTATTCGTAGGTACTAAAAAACAAGCAAGCGAAGTATGTAAGGAAGAAGCCCAAAGAAGTGGTATGTACTACGTTACAGAAAGATGGCTTGGAGGTACATTAACAAACTTCAAAACTATTAGAAAAAGAATATATCGTTTAGAAGAAATAGAAAAAATGGAAAAAGACGGAACTTTCGACTTATTACCAAAAAAAGAAGTAATCAAACTAAAAAAAGAATACGATAAATTAAATAAAAATTTATGTGGTATTAGAGAAATGAAAAAATTACCACAAGCAGTTATTATTGTAGATTCAACAAAAGAATATAATGCTATTAGAGAAGCAAATATTTTAAATATTCCAGTATTTGGTATTATCGATACTAATTGTGATCCTGATAATGTTGATTATGTAATACCAGGTAACGATGATGCTGTAAGAAGTATTAAAGTAATTCTAGGAGTATTAAATAATGCAATAATCGAAGCTAAAGGTGGAACATTAGTTGATTATTTAACAGATGAAGATAAAAAAGGTAATAAAAAAGAAAGTATCAAAGAAGAAAAGAAAGTAGAAGTTAAAAAAGAAGAAACAAAAGAAGAAAAGCCAGTTAAAGAAGTTGCTAAGAAAGAACCAAAATTAGATTTAAATATTCTTACAGTTTCAGAACTTAGAGAATTAGCTAAGAAAAAAGAAATCAAAGGCTATTCAAAACTTAAAAAAGAAGAATTAATCGAAGTTTTAAAATAAATAATAATTACTATAAGGGAGGATAACTATGATCACAGCTAGTATGGTAAAAGAATTAAGAGAAACAACCGGTGCCGGAATGTTAGATTGCAAAAAAGCTTTAGAAGAAACAAACGGCAACATGGAAGAAGCTATTACTTGGCTTAGAGAAAAAGGAATTAGTAAAGCTGCTAAAAAACAAGCTAGAATAGCTGCTGAAGGTCTTGCACTTGCTAAAGTAGAAGGAAACAAAGCTGTTATAGTTGAAGTTAATTCAGAAACTGACTTTGTTGCTAAGAATGATGAATTCAAGGATTTAATTAATACAATTTTAAATCTATTAATTGAATCAAATGTAAGTTCTGTAGAAGAGGCTTTAGCACTTACTACTAGTGATGGTACATTAAGTGATACAATTACTAATAAGATTGCTAAGATTGGTGAAAAGATAAGTTTTAGAAGATTTGAATTAGTTACTAAGAGTGATAATGAAGTATTTGGAACTTATATTCACATGGGTGGTAAGATTGGTGTGCTAGTTGTATTAGAAGGAAGCAATGAGGAAGTTGCAAAGGATGTTGCAATGCATGCTGCTGCTATGAGACCTAAATACTTAGATATTGAAAGTGTTCCAACTGAAGATTTAGACAAAGAAAGAGAAATTCAAAAACAAGTTGCTATTAATGAAGGTAAACCTGATAATATAGCAGAAAAAATGGTTGAAGGAAGAATTAAAAAATATTATAAAGAAGTATGTTTAACTGAACAACCATTTGTTAAGAATGATGATATGAGTGTAAGCGAATTTGTTAAATCAAATGGTGGAAAAATCATATCTATGGTAAGATATGAAGTAGGCGAAGGAATGCAAAAAAGAGAAGAAAACTTTGCTGAAGAAGTTGCAAAACAAATAAACGGATAATAGGTGACTATTATCTTTTTTCTTTTATCTTGATATGATATAATTATTTTGGTGATTTTATGCATTTTAAAAGTATTATAGAAAGTTATAATAAAAAGATTATATTATATGTAGATATGGATGGTGTTATTGCTGATTATGAAGTAGGTAAGCCATTTGATTTTATTAATAAAAGACCATTAATAGAAAGAATAGAAAAATTAGAAATTATTAGTAATATGCCTAATGTGGAGATGCATATATTATCTTTATGCAAAAAGGATAGTGAGGTATACGAAAAAAATGCTTGGTTAGATAAATATGCTCCATACTTTAAACGTGAAAATAGAGTAATAATTTCAAAGGAAAGCAATGTTGGTTCTTCTAAAGAATTAAAATCTAATTATTTAAAAAATTTAAAGAGTGATGGCGTGATAATTATGATAGATGATGATAATGATATATTATATACACTTATGCATGAAGCAAAAAATGTAGTAATATTTCAAGATTCAGTATTAGTAGATTAACTAATATGATATAATATTTATATAAAAGGAGAAAAATATGGATGAAATAATTTTAAAAGTAGAAGAAAAGATGGAAGCATCAATAGAAAATATGAAAACTAGATTTTTAAATGTAAGAGCAGGAAGGGCAAATCCAAGAATATTAGATTCAGTAATGGTTAAATATTATGGTGTTGAAACACCTTTAATTCAACTTGCAACAGTATCTGTTCCAGAAGCAAGACAACTTGTAATTAAACCATTTGATAGATCTTGTATATCTGATATAGAAAGAGGAATTTATGAAGCTAATATAGGCCTTACTCCAAATAATAATGGAGAAGTTATAATATTGGTTATTCCAGAATTAACTCAAGAAAGAAGAAAAGAATACGTAAAAGAAGTAAAAAATATGGCTGAAGAAGCTAAGATAGCATTAAGAAATATAAGACAAGATGCTAATAATGAGATTAAAAGATTAGAACTTCCAGTAGATGAAGAGAAATCTTATATGGAAGATGTCCAAGAATTAATTAATGAATATAATAAGAAAGTAGATTCTTTACTAGCAGAAAAAGAAAAAGAATTAATGACTGTTTAGTATGGCTACATTTGATGAGAAATATTTAGCATCTTATAAAGATGCTTTTATGGAAGTAGAAGGTATTGATGAGTTAGAAAACGTATTACCATCAAATAAATTTCCGGGATATGATGAGTTATTAGTATACTTAGATGCTTTTGTAGTTAATGAAATAAAAGCAGTAAATGATTCACTAGAAGAAAGTGTTTCCTCTAGTGATAAAGAGTATTTAAAAAAAGAATTAGATTCTTTAATAATAAAAAGAAGATTTCTAGAAACAAAATTAACTAGTGAAAAAGAAACAAAAGAAAATCCAACTCATTTAATATTTGCTACTAGTAGTCTTGGTAATATCTTCTTTGAAAGAGATATGAAAAGTGTGCCGGATGAATACGTTCAGTCATTTGGTAGTTTACTAGAAGATCTTTCAAAAGGGCCAAGTAATTTTTCTAGATTTAATGAATCAAAAGATAAAAAGTTTGATACTAATACAAAAGGTGTTAGTATATTTGAAAGAAAAGGATTCAAAACAAGAATATATTACTTAAGATTAAACGATAATATTAAAGTAATAATTATGGCTACACTTAAAAATCAAGATAATCCAAAATTATTAAATGAATCATTAGAAGCAAGATATAAAAATTGCGCCTCTATAGTAGAAGATATAAAAGTGAGTTTAAATGACCCAGAAAAAAGAGAACAATTATTAAAAGAGCATGATTTAATAAGAGATAGATTAGTATCTACTTATAAGGGGAGTGTTAAAGATGCAAAACGAGAAATTTAAAGATTTATATTCAAAAATAAGAAATGATTTAGTAAATCAAATATATAATGAAGGTATAAATATAGATAATTTAGCGCAAACCCTTAACATGGATGAAGATGATTTATGTGATTATTTATCATTAAGAAAAACTGATTATTTAGCATATAAAACAATAGATACAGCATTAAAAAAGAAGATAAAATAGATTATATATTATTTATGCAGTTTTCATTAATTGCTGTAATATTTTAAATATTTATTACATATTATAATAATGCTACATGTAGCATAAAAAAGCGAGTGAAGCCATCTCTATAAATGGCAACTAAAAAAGTGGATTAGAGAGCATGCTCTAATCCTTTCTCATATAACATTTGCAAAAATTAAATTATGTGTTATAATTTAACATGAAAGCGATGATTTAGAGTAGTAATAAATAAGTATTTATAGAGAATTGACGGGTGGTGTGAGTCAATAATAACTGTTTATGAATTCGCTAATGAGCATTATATATAAAATATATAACGTGACCTGCGTTAAAGGAATAAGTGCATAGAATCTATGAACTAAGGTGGTACCGTTCTTATGAACCCTTAGATTTATAGATTTTTTATTTTAGGAGGAAATATGAAAGAAAATTTATTAAAATTACAAGAAAGTTTTGATAATGATATTAAAAAGGTAAAAGATTTATCTGGTTTAAATGATTTAAGAGTTAATTATTTAGGTAAAAAAAGTGAGTTAAATTCATTATCAAGTGCGATGAGAGATTTAAGTGTGGATGCTAAGAAGGAAATGGGAAAATTAATTAATGATTTAAAAGTATCTATTGAAAGAAAAATTTCTTCGCTTAAAGATGAAATAGAGAGAATCGAACTTAATAAAAAATTAGAAAGTGAAAAAATAGATATTACACTTCCTGCAACTAACATAAATGTTGGTACAGTTCATCCAATTACTAAAATTATAAACGAAGTAGAGGATTTATTTATATCAATGGGTTATGATGTTTTAGAAGGGCCTGAGGTAGAAACTGATTTATATAATTTTGAAATGCTTAATTTACCAAAGGGACACCCTGCAAGAGATAGTCAAGATAGTTTTTATATAACAGAAGATACTCTTTTAAGAACTCAAACTTCTCCTGTACAAGTAAGAACAATGCTTGCTAATAAAGAAAAAACACCTATTAGAATAATATGTCCAGGTAAAACATATAGAAAAGATAATGATGATGCAACTCACTCACATCAGTTTACACAAATAGAAGGTCTTGTAGTGGATGAAAATATTTCTATGGCACATTTAAAGGGGACTTTATTAGAATTTGCTAAAAAGATGTTTGGAAATAATAGAGAAATACGTTTTAGACCAAGTTATTTTCCTTTTACTGAACCATCTATTGAAGTAGATGTATCATGTTTTAATTGTGGTGGTAAGGGGTGCAATATATGTAAAGGAACTGGTTGGATTGAAATATTAGGTGCTGGTATGGTTCATCCTAATGTACTTAATATGTGTGGTTATGATAGTAATAAATATACAGGTTTTGCATTTGGTATTGGACCTGAAAGAATAGCAATGCTTAAATATGGAATACCTGATATTAGATATTTTTATACGAATGATATAAGGTTCTTAAAAGAATTTGATAAAGTGGAAAAGGAGTGATATTATGAGACTAAGTGAAAAATGGATAAAAGAAATTGTAAATGTTGATGATACTATAGAAAATATTGCAGAAAAAATGGTTTTCTGTGGTAATGAATACGAAAGTATTAATAAATTATGTCCTGCAACTAACTTAGTAGTAGGAAGAGTAGTAAGTGTACACCCACATCCTGATTCAGATCATCTAAATCTTTGTGAAGTTGATTTAGGTGATAAGATTTATCAAATAATTTGTGGAGCGCCTAATGTAAGTGCTAATAAAAAGGTAATAGTTGCAAAAGTTGGTGCTAAACTACCAGGTGGAGTAATTGAATCAAGAAGTGTAAGAGGTGTTTTATCAAATGGAATGATATGTTCACTTGCAGAACTTGGTTTAGAAAATAAATATTTAACTGAAGAAGATAAAAAAGGAATACATATATTAAGTGATGATGCACCAGTTGGTATAGATGCTCTTTCATATTTAATGTTAGATGATACATATATTGATTTTGAACTAACTGCAAATAGAAGTGATTTATTAAGTATGCGTGGTATGAGTTATGAAATAGGTGCAATATATAATAAAAAATTTAATATAGAAATTCCTAAATTAAATGAATCAATTGAAAAAACAAAAGATTATATAGAAATAGAAAATAAAACTAATAACTGTTATGCATATAAAGGGAGAATAGTTAAAAATGTTGAAATTAAAGAATCTCCAGAATTTATTAAATCAAGATTAATGTCTTGTGGTATAAGACCTATTAATAATGTAGTAGATATAAGTAATTATGTAATGATGCTTTATGGTGAACCACTTCATTTCTTTGATTATAATAGTATAGGTAAAAAAGTAATTATAAGAAATGCGTTAGATGGTGAGGAGATTACTACACTTGATAATATAAAAAGAACATTAAAAGATACAGATATAGTTATTTCAGATGAGATAAGTCCAATCGCACTTGCTGGTGTTATGGGTGGTGTTACTAGTGAAGTTACTAATAATACAAAAGATATATTTATAGAAGCTGCTTTATTTAATCCTTATAATATAAGATATACATCAAAAAGAATATTAAGAAGTGAAGCATCAATCAGGTTTGAAAAAGGAGTAGATCCTAATATATTATCTTCTGCAATAGATATGGCTGCATACTTATTACAAGAATATGCATCTGGAACGGTTTTAAGTGGTGTAGTTGGATTTAATGATATGTCTTTAGATGATAAAGAAATAAATATAAATATTGATAAAATAACAAGTGTACTTGGTATGAATATAAGTATTGATGATGTTAAAGATATATTTGATAGATTAGCATTTACATATAAAGAAGCAAATGGTGAATTTAAAGTATATGTTCCAACAAGAAGACTTGATATAAATATAAAAGAAGATTTAATAGAAGAAGTAGGAAGAATATACGGGTATAATAATATGGAAGGGATTATGCCTGTTACAAGAACAAAAAAAGGAAGTTTACTTCCTAAAAATAAATATATAAAAGATATAAAAAATAGATTAAGTGCTTTATCATTAAATGAAGTAATTACATATTCATTAGTTAATAAAGAAGATGTAAAAAAATTTAATAATGATGAGTTTAATGAGATAAAAGTATCATCTCCACTTAATGAAGATAGAAGTATATTAAGATATAGTTTAGTACCATCTTTATTAAAAGTAGTAGATTATAATATTTCAAGAAATATAAAAGATGTAAATATATTTGAAGTAAGTAAAGTATATTACAATACTGATTCATTAAATGAAATAAATAAGTTATGCTTTGTAATGACTGGTAATTATATAGAAAATTCTTGGGGTAGCAAAGTAAAGGTAGATTTCTATTTAATAAAAGGAATACTTTTAAATCTACTTAATTACTTAGGATTATCTAATAGATGTAAATTAGTAAATGATAACTTGCCTAAAGAATATCATCCAGGTATTAGTGGAAGAGTACTAATAGATAATAAAGAAGTTGGTTATATTGGAAAAATTCATCCAAATGAAAGTAAAAATGATATTTATATTTGTGAACTTAATTTAGATGTAATATATAATATTAATATTAAAAATATAAAATATAAAGAAATTCCTAAATACCCATCGGTTATTAAAGATTTAGCATTTATTCTAAATAATAATATAAATGCGATTGATGTAATTGATGAAATAAATTCATCATCAAGATTAATATCTAATACAACTGTTTTTGATGTATTTAATTTAGATAATAATTCTAAATCAGTAGCATTTAAAATAACATTTACTGATATAACTAAAACTTTAAATGAAGATGAGGTTAATCATGCATTAAATACTATTATTAAAAATATAGAAACTAAATTTAATGCAGTATTAAGAGATAAATAAAAGGTATTTTATATACCTTTTTTTATTTTTTTTAATATATTTATTCTTTCATCTTCACTAGAATTATTCCATACGAGTTCAAAAAATACTCCAAGACCAGGAAGTAATACTTCATCTTTACTTTTAATAGATTCAACAATAGATTCTTTAATACTATTTATATCATCATCTTTAAAATTACTTTTTATGTATCCTCTTATATCCATAAAAACTCCTTTCATATATATTGTGTCAAATTATTAAAATAATATTCTAAATTGAATTTTATTATGGTATAATTTAAATATAGGAGGTGTGTAATATGCCAACATGGGCATGGGTACTTTTAATAATTGTAGTGTTAGTTGGATTATTTGTAGCAACTACATACAATAACCTAATTGTGTTAAGGAATAAAGCAAGAGATCAATGGGCTCAAATAGAAGTTCAATTAAAGAAAAGATTTGACTTAATTCCTAACTTAGTAGAAACTGTAAAGGGATATGCAAAACATGAAAAAGATACTTTAAATGAAGTAATTGAAGCAAGAAACAAATTTAAAGCAGCAACTACACCAGAAGAAGAAATGGCTGCTAGTGGCGAATTAAATAAGGTTTTAGGTAGAATAATGATGTTAACAGAAGCATACCCAGAGTTAAAAGCAAATGAAAACTTCTTAAGTCTACAAGCTGATTTAAAAGATGTAGAAGAAAAAATTTCATATGCTAGACAATTCTACAACGATACAGTTTTAGGTTACATGAACAAAGTAGAAATGTTTCCTTCAAACATAATTGCAAATATGTTTGGATTTAAACCAATGAAATATTTTGAAGCTGGTGAAGAAGTAAAAGAAGCGCCAAAAGTTTCATTTTAAGACTTACTAGTTAAGTCTTTTATTTTTGTATTAATTTTATTATAACTTTATGATATACTTTAATTATAGGGTGTGAGTTTATGAAAAAAATATTATTATTTTTAAGTGTATTATTTTTACCGCTTGTTGTTAATGCAGAAGATGTAATTAATAACTTTAATGTAGATATTTATATTGATAACAATGGTAATGCACATGTTACTGAGTTATGGGATACTAAAGCTGATGATGGAAGTGAATTTTATCGTTCATATTATAATTATACTGGAAGTGAGTTTAAAGATTATAAAGTAGAAATGGACGGAAAAGAATATACATTTATTGATTCATGGGATATAGATGCTTCATTAAGCGAAAAAGCATATAAAAATGGATTTAATTATGTAGATAATGGTATAGAAATATGTTTTGGAAAATCTAGTTTGGGTACTCATAAATATATATCAAAATATACAATTACTAACTTTGTAAGAAGATTAAATGATTCAGATATGCTGTACTGGACAATACTTCCATATAATAATGGTGGTAAATTTAAAAATGTAGGAATAAAAATACATAGCAATTTTAAATATAAAAGTGATATAGAACTATATTCATATGGTAAAGGTGGTATGCCATTAACTTATGAAAATGGAGTAATAAAGTTAGATAGTAACGGCGCATTAAGTGATAATGAATATATAACTTTATTAGTAAAATTTGATGAGGGTACATTTAACTTATCAAATAAGATAGATAATGATTTTAACTATTACTTAGATATGGCAAATAAAGATGCAGTAAAATATGAAAATAAGTCACGTACAGAAAAAATATTTGCAATAATTATGATTGTAAGTTGTGTAGTATTTTTTGGTGGCGTTGTAGGAATATGTATTTATGCATCAGATATAATAGGGGGTTATAAACTAGACTTTGGTAAAGATGGTAAAAAATTAGATAAAAATTTACCAAATTATAGAGATATACCGTGCAACAAAGATATATTTAAAGCATACTTTATATCAACATCATATAATTTAACAAAAAGAAAAACAGATTTATTTGGTGCAATATTACTTAAATGGATAAAAGATGGAACTATAGAAACCAAAAAGATAAATGATACAGATTTAGCACTAGTACTCAAAGGTGATATACTTCAAAATAAAACATTACAAAAACTGTATGATATGTTAAAAGAAGCATCAAAAGATGGAATACTTGAAAGTAAAGAGTTTGAACGTTGGTGTAAGATCCATAGTGAAAAAGTAATGAAATGGTTTGATGAAGTATTAAAAGAAGAAGGAGAAAACCTAGTAAAAGATAAATATTTAACTATAAAAGATAAAAAGAATGTTTTTCCAGTTAAAACATATGTAAATGGTTCAAATGTTGGATATGGTATAAAAGCGTATGTAAATGATTCATATAAAGAAGAAGGTAAAAAACTATATGGACTAAAAAAATACTTAATAGAATTTTCAAGAATAAAAGAAAAAGAGCCAATAGAAGTAAAATTATGGGATGAATATTTAATGTATGCTCAAATATTTGGAATAGCAAAAGAAGTAGCAAAACAATTTAAGAAACTATATCCAGAAATAATAGAAAATACAGACTATGACTTTGATTATGATACATTTATATTTGTAAATGCAATTAGTAATACAAGTATGACTACAGTAACAAGTTATTCTTCATCAGGAGGAGGTTCTGGATCCTTTGGTGGAGGAGGTGGCGGTGGAGCCGGAGGAAGATAAGATTACTTATCTTTTTTTCTTATATAATTTATGATATACTATAAATATAATAGGAGTGATAATATGAAGAAAAATGCGTTTACATTAGTAGAATTACTAGCAATAATAACAGTATTAGCGGTAATACTAGTAATAGCAGTACCTAAAATAATAAACACAATAAAAGATGCAAAAATGGGTTCATTAAAATCATCAGTAATATTACTGGCAAAAGATGCAGAAGAAGAATACGGAATAAGAGATGCAAAAGGTACACTAGATCAAGTGAAAAATCCAATAAAGTGTGAAGATGTTGCAAATATAGATGATACATATGATAAATGTCAAATTAAATTCGATAAAGAAGGAAATGCAACAGTATTATTAAATGCAAATGAAAAAAGTAAATTTGGAAAAATTGGATGTGTAGGTACAAAAAGTAAAGTAGAATGTGATAATGGTGAAATGACACTTAGTAAAAGATGTACAACACCAGATAAACTAGAATACAACTTAAAATTTGTAGATGGTCAATATACATATACATATAATGGAAGTACAGGTTGGAGTGTAGTATTAACAGATAAAACATCAACAGATCCAGTAATAACAGAATTATGTGGAACAATCAATGATAAACCGATAGTAAGTATGTACCAAATGTTTTATCAAAGTAAAGCAGAAAGTATAGATACATCAAGTTTTGATACATCAAAAGTAACTGATATGGGATGGATGTTTTGGGGTAGTGCGGCAGCGAGTTTGGATTTATCAAGTTTTGATACATCAAATGTAACAGATATGAATGAAATGTTTAGAGGCAGTGCCGCAGCAGCATTAGATTTAAGTGGTTTTGATACAAGTAATGTAACTACCATGCATATGATGCTTACCTCTAGTTCAGCAACTGAAATAAATGGTTTAGAAAACTTTGATACAAGTAAAGTAACAAACATGAGTTCTATGTTTTCTGAGACTAAAGTGACGATGTTAGATTTAAGTAATTTTGATACATCAAAAGTAACCGATATGAGTTATATGTTTTCTGAAAGTGCAGCAACCGAGATAAAAGGATTGGAAAAATTCAATACTTCAAATGTAACAAGTATGAGTGGAATGTTTTGGCGTACTGTCATAACGAGTTTAGACTTAAGCAGTTTTGATACAAGTAAAGTGACTACTATGTATCGTATGTTTCTAAATAGTGCTGTAGTAAGTTTGAATTTATCAAGTTTTGATACATCAAACGTAACAAGCATGAATAGCATGTTTTCTGAAAGTCAGGCGGCCGAAATTATATTCGGGGAAAAATTTAATACAAACAAAGTAACAAATATGGGTAATATGTTTTATCAAAGTGCCGCAACAACATTAGATTTAAGTAGTTTTGATACATCAAAAGTAACTGATATGGGATGGATGTTTTGGGGTAGTGCGG
>ERZ779737.1894-NODE-1894-length-15063-cov-3.834422_pt1 | contig 15063 bp, 7 predicted proteins | sample MGYA00511889_ERZ779737 | MGnify/ENA primary metagenome ERZ779737 (study PRJEB29588, sample SAMEA2163575) | human gut metagenome | biome: human gut; feature: human-associated habitat; material: faeces | place: Denmark | collected 2008/2010 ...
CCGTGAACACGATGTTTTCGCCGACCGTGTTGCTCGCGGTGACGTAAATGTCGTTCTTCGTGCCGTCCGCGGCCTGCGCGGTCAGCTTGCCGCCCGTGCCGTTCAGCGCGGCGGCGTAGATGCCGACGCCGGCGGCGTCCGCGCCCGTGGCGACGAGTTCGCCGCCGTCGTTGAGCGTGACGTTCACGCCGCCGTTCGTCGCGTCGCCGTTCGTCGCGTCGCCGACCGTTCCCGCCGTGAACACGGAAACTTTGTCCTCGGCGGCGAGCTTGCCGTTGACTTCAATCGTGCCGGCGGCGCCCGCGGAGGCGTTTTTCACCGAGGCCGCTTTCGCGAAGGTTTCGTAAAATTCAGTTTCGTCCGCCGGATTGTTCCCGCCGATGACGAGCGTCGCGTCGTTCCCGAGCGTGACTTCGGAGAGATCGTAGGGATTTTCTTCCGGCGTGCCGGTCGTCCCGCCGAGCACGTTGTTGTTCCCGAGCAGTTCGAAGGTCGAGCCGTCCTTCAGCGTCGTGTTCCCGGCGTCGATTTCGCCCTGCGAAAGCGTCACGGAAACGCCGTCGTTAACGACGATGTCCCCCGTCGCCTTGAGGTGCAGGGAAGACGTCGAATTCGCCGCGAAGACGATGTCTTTCGCGGAATTGACGGTCGCCGTCGCGAGAACGCCTTCGTCGAGCCCCGCGACGTCGCCGAGCGTGACGTTCCCGGTCTCGGAAGTCAGCGTGGCGGTGCCGCCGATTTTCAGATCCGCGCCGCCGAAGTCGATGGAATCGGCGGTGATGTCCGAGCGGTTCCCGACCGAGACGGTTCCGTTCACGGAAACGGCGCCGGCAGCGTCGATGCTCGCGTCATTCCCGACCGAGACGTCGCCGTTCACGGCGATGCCGCTGCTGTGCGTCCACGTCGTGCGGTCGTCGGCCGTTCCCGTGGCGAGCGCGACGGAGGTCAGCGCGGAGAGGTCTTCGGAAGTCGTGTTCAGCGACGCGCCTCCGCCGAGCGCGACGGAAGCGAGATTTTCTTTGTTGAGAATATCCGCCTTCGTGATCGAGCCGATGGTCACGTTCACGCCGTCGGCGAGCTCGAGCGCCTTCGTGTTGACGACGGAGTCCGCGTTCGCGGAAATGTTCGAAGCCGTCGTCGTTCCCGTGAAGGTCAGCTTGCCCGCGGCGGTCGCGCCGTCTTCCGAGCCCGCGAGAATGACTTTATCGGTGTCGTCGTCGGAAACGGAGCCGACGGAAATGTCTTTCGCGGCGATGATGCCCTGGTCGCGGACGTCGGCGACCTTGACCGAGCCGTTGACGGCGGAAATCACGCCGTTGCTCATCGCGACGTTCCCGAGGTGAATCGTCGCTTCGGGATAAAACACGCCTTCTTCCGGCTGTTCCGGAGCAGGAGCCGGGCTCGAAGCGGACGATTCGATGCGTCCGCCGTTCATCGTCGTCTGTCCGAGCGAGGTCAGCGTTCCCGTCGTGGAGATTTTCCCGGCGGCTTCACCGGTCGCGGCGACGCCGAGCCAGATTTTCCCGTCCTTGTCTCCGATGCCGATTTTCTGGTCTCCGGAAAGTTTCAGTTCGTCGGCGCTGTAGACGTTGACGGCGTTGACGTTGAGCTTTGTTCCCGTCGCGGAAAGGTCGAAAACCGTCGCCGTTCCCGCGGCGCCGCCGCCGACGACGAGGCCGGTCGCGGTTCCGTTGTCCGCGTTGACGCCGTCGCCCGTCGCCGTGACGACGGAGCCTTCGCCGAGCGTAAGTCCTTCGCCGCGAATCCAAACCTTGTTCGTGTTCGTCGCTTCGCTGCCGAGGTTGAGCGTTCCCGCGACGACCGTGCCGTCCTTCTGATCGAGGTCAAAGATGACCGTGCCGCCGTCGACCGTTCCCGAAAGATTTTCCTCGACGACCTTGTTGACGGTGACGTTGGTCGTGCCCCTCAGCGTGCCGCCGTTCAGCGTGAGACCGTCGCCGGTGCGGTCGGTCGCCTTGCCGACGGTGACGTTGTCGCCGACGAGCGTGTTCGCGCCGACCACGAGGTTCCGCGCGTTGACGTCGCCCGCCGTTTCGACGGTGATCGGGGCTTCCGCCGTTCCCGTGAGCGCGACCGTGCCGCTTTCGGCGGTGAAATTCAGCTCGCCGAGGCCGGGGGAGGTCGTGTTCAGCGCGATCGTTCCCGCCGTGTCGCCTTCGGTGATCGTTCCCGAAGAATCTTCGGCGATTTTGTAAATGTTCGTGGTCTCGCCGTTCGTGGCGGAAAGGTCGAGCGTGCCGCCGTTCATCGTCAGCGTGCCTTCCGGCGACAATTCGAACGCGAACGCCTTGACGGACGAGCCGGCTTCGCCGATGGTCAGATTCTTGGCGTCGACGGTGCCCCTCGTGGAAACGACGGCGTCGACCTGAAGCGTGCCGTCCGCGACGGCGATGTCGAGAGCGCCGGCAAAAGTTTTGTCTTTATCCTCGGAGAAAACCGCCGTCGCGCCTTCGCCGGAAACGCTGACCGTTCCCGTGGAGCTTTCGGCGAGGGAATCGAGATTCTGCGTGATTTCGGCGCCGTTGAGGGTAAGCGTGCCGCCGTTGAGCGTCGTCGTCGCGGTGTCGTCCGCCGTGAGCGAATTCGCCGTGAGGTCCGCCGCGCCGTCGTCGTCGCCGATGTTCAGCTGCGCGTTCGCGCCGAGCGAAACCGTTCCCTTGCCGAGATCGATTTCCGAACCGTTTTTCAGATCAATGACGGCGTCTTCTTGCGCGTCGAGATTAAGCGCCTCCGTCGTGAGCGTGGTGCCCGTGTTGACGGTGAGCGTTCCGGAAGAAGAAATCGTTCCCGAGGCGTTGTTGTTGTCCTCGTTCGTCCCGTCCACGTTGTCGAGCGTGAAATCTTTGACGTTGACCGTGCCGCCCGCCATGACGAGGGAGTTCACGCCGGAAGCGTCGTCGGCTTCGAGCGTGACGAGCGTGACGATCGCGCCGGTCTTGGCGGTCAGCGTCTCGACCGTCGCCTTCCCCTCGACGGTCAGCGCGCCGTTTTCCGCGGTGATCGCGGAAAGATTGGCGTCGCCGTTAATGACGAGCGCGGCGCCGTCCGCGACTTCGATTTTGCCGTAACCGGCGCCCGCCGTGACCTTGTCGAACGCGACGGAAACGTTTTCGCCCGAAACCGTAATCGAGTCGCTCGCGGCCGGCTGCTGGAACGTAACGTTCCCGAAGTCCAGCGTTTCGGAATTCGACGAAATCGTGAGCTGCGTTCCCGTGAGCAGCGTCGTTTCCGTCACGTTGACGGAAACGTTGCCGCCGATGGTGATGTTCCCATTGCCGACGGCAAGGCTTTGGTCGGACGCGTCGCCGAAGCTTCCCGTTTCAACGTCCGCGCTAATCCTCGCGGCGGAGGCGTCCAGCGGCGCGAGCGCGAAGCCCGCGGCGGCCGCGGCGAAGAGAAACGCCGGAGCGGCAGACGCGGCGCGGGCGCGCATGAAGCGCGCAAAGAAGCGTTTGATGAGATTTTGCTTAGTCATAAACGTATTTTTGAGCTGTTTTTTGAAAGGGTTTGCGGGATATATTGCGGTTTGGTAATCCGCGCCGCACGAAAGAGCGACGCGCTTCCCGAAAAAATCGGCGTTTTTCGCGGCGCGGACGATGCGGAGCGCCCCCGCGGCTTGAGCCCGTTCCCGAGCGCCGCCTCGCTCCCGGCGCGTTTCCGCGCGGCAGTCCGACGTTCCCGTTGCCTTGCTCCCGCGGTGCGGCTAAGCTTTCGTCCGTCTCCTTAACCTTTCACCGTTCCCGTCGTCCGTTTTCCCCTTCTTTCCTCCTCCAAAAAAAGCGAAAAACATCATTTTAGACTTGCGGCGCGGATTACCAAACCGCGCCGCAGAACCCACGGAACACAAAAACAACATGGCAAGATTCGAAATCCGGATTTCAGGAAAAGAACTGCGCGAACACATCGCCGCGAAGGCGCTGCTGCGCGGCATCGGCGAGAGCGAATTCCGCGCCGAGCTGCTCGCCGAGATGGAGCGCGCCGACGCCGCCAAGCCGAAAGAGCCCGCCGCCGCGCGCGGTTTCGCCGGAGACTTCCTTTCCGCGCGGGACCTGTCGAAATATTCCGTGCTCAAGGCGATCCGCGCCGCCGCGATGCCGACGGACCGCAAGGCGCAGGAAGACGCGGGCTTCGAATACGAAGTTTCCGAAGAATGCGCGAAGGCGCAGGCGAGCCGCGGCGGCCTCATCATTCCCGGGGCGGCGCTGGCGCGCAGCATCCTTTCCGTCAAGACCGGGTCGGGCTACGCCGGGACGGGCGACGCGCTCGTTCCCGTGGAGCTGCTCGCGGACCAGTTCGTCGAGCTGCTCAAGAACAAACTCTCCGTCGGCAAATACGCCACGATGCTTTCCGGGCTGAAGGGCGACGTCGCGATCCCGACGCAGCTGACGGGCCCGGGCGCGCACTGGGGCGAAGAAGACGACGACGCGACGGAGGGTTCCGCCACGTTCGGGCAAATCACGCTTTCGCCGAAGCAGATCGCGTCCTACCTGCCCGTGACGCACAAGCTGCTGATGCAGTCCGCCGTTTCCGTCGACGCGCTGATTTCCCGCATCCTCGTTGAGCAGATCGCGCTGGGCATCGACGCGGCGATTCTCTACGGCGACGGCGCGAACGGCGCGCCGACGGGCATCGCGAACACCGCGGGCATCTACAAAAAGACGCTCTCCGGGACGCCGACTTTCGCCGACCTCGTCGAGCTCGAAAGCGAAATCTCCGCGGCGAACGCGGACGTGTCCGTGCTGCGCTACGCGTTCGGCGCGAAGATGCGCGGCGCGTTCAAGACGGCGAAAAAGTTCGCCTCTTCCGCGAGCGACGCGACGATCTGGGAGCCGAACGGCACGGTCAACGGCTACGAGTGCGACGTGTCCAACCAGGTCAAGACCGGCGACGTGTTCTTCGGCGCGTTCGACCAGATCATCACGGCGATCTGGGGCGGCACGGAGCTCGTCGCGGACAGGCACTGGAAGAACCGCCGCACGAACATCGCGGTGTTCAACGACGTGGACATCGCCGTGCGCCGCGCCGCGTCTTTCGCGTTCGCGACGACGGCCGCTTCCGCGGGCACCGGCGACGAATCCGGCGAAGAGGGCGAGCCCTGAGGCCTTTTCTCCCCCGCCTCCCGCGCGGCGTGTGTCGCTTCGCCGCGCGGGAGGCGGGGGAGAAAGTTCATGCATGCGTGCGCGGACAACGGGTTTGAGCAAGTTTTCCCGTCGTTTGAAGCTCGGCAGCGGCATAGAATCCGCGAAGCTGCCTTTTTCACCTTTTCCGTTTTTTTTTTTTCGGCATGTTCCCGGAAGACCACGGCGTTTTTCTCGCCGATTTCGGCGTCGACGCTCGTTTCGAGACGCGCGCCGGCGAAATCATCGACGCGCGCGGCATCTTCGACTGCGCGGAAATGGACGGCGACCTCGGAAAGGGCGCGAAAATCGTTGCCGTGCAGCCGCGGCTTTCGCTGCCGCTCGCGGCGATTCCGCGCGTCGCGCGCGGCGACTCCGTGACGCTCGCGGACGCGAACGTGTTCCCGGGCGGGAGCGCGAAATTCCGCGTGCTGGAAATCATCAACGAAGGCACGGGCTGGGCGACGCTCCCGCTCGCGCCCTGCGCTCAGGCGTGAGCGCGGCGCTTATTGCTTGCGGGAACGCGGGCGCAGGGCCCAAAACGCGGCGGCTTCCTCCGCCGTCTGATTCACGCCGCGATAGTGCGCGCGGAAGGTGCCGACGTTCGTGTGCCTCGTCGCGAGGCAGGTTTTCCCTTCGTCGCGCGTGAGCGCGAGGTGCATCGTCGCGAACGTGTGGCGAAGCGCATTTCGCGGGATCGAGAACCGCCGCGCCATAGCGTCGCGCCGACGATGATTCGGCGCGGGAACGGGCCCGGAACTCCGGCGCGACGGCGCCAGCCACGCGAAGACTGTCTCCGGAATGATCCCGGGAAGCAGCAGCCAATCTTCGCCGGTTTTGCAGACGCGCTCGCCCTCGTAGAACCCGGGCACGCGGATCGTTTTTTTAGCGAAGTCGATCCATTCCCAGCGCATCCGCGCCGCTTCCGAGGTGCGCAGACCGGCGAAAAGGCGCAGCGCGTAAAAGGGCAGGAAGCGCGGCTCCGTCGCCTCCACGGCGCGAAGCAGCGCCTCGCTTTCCGCGGCGCTGAGAATCCCGACGGCAGTTTTTTTCAGGCGCGTGAGCGCGCGCGCGTCCACGTCGGGAATTTCGGCGATATAGCCTTTGACGTTTTTCGCGAAAGCGAAAAAGCTGCGGACGTCTCCGCGAAAATTCCGCTGCGTTTTCGCCGAAATTCCGGCGCCGAGCAGCCACTCGACGATGCGCGCCGCCGTGATTGAGCAAAGCGACTCGTCCCCGAATTCCGCGCAGAACCGACGCCCGGACGCCTTGACGTTGCGGATATGGCCCTCGGAGCGCCCCGAGCGCTCCAGCCATTCCAAGAACTCGAACCAGACGTCCTCCACGCGCTTTTCCCCGCCGGGATTCGCGTGAAAGTGCTTTTTCCACCACTTGAGCGCCTCAATGACGTCATGGCTCCCGCAGATCGCGCGCGCTTGGCGAAGCAGGGCCCGATCCTCGGCGGAAACGCCGATGCTATCGACGCCCTGCGTCGCGATTTCCTCCGCCACGCGCGCCGCAAATTCCCGAGCCTGCGCGAGCGTCGCGAACTTCCGCGAAATCCGCCGCCCGCGGATCATTTTTTCGAAGCGGAACGGCCGCTTTTCGCCGGGCTTTTCGGATACCCATATATTTTTGTGTTTTTTCATGGAAAACATTCAAGACTTCCGTTCCTGCAAATTCAAGGAAAACTGCCCGCGAATTTGACCGTAAAAAAACCGCGCGAAATCCCGAAAAACGGCTGAATTTTTTCCGGGCGGCTTTCGGCGCACTTCCCCCGCAAACCGCATAAACAAAGAGGCCTCCGCGCCATTTTCCCTTCCCGCGCCCTGGCAGGGGATGCAGGATTCGAACCTGCGACCGACGGTTTAGAAAACCGTTGCTCTATCCGCTGAGCTAATCCCCCGGATTCCGGAAAACCGAAAATGAAAATCATGGCGCATTCCGCCGCGTTTTTCAACACGGAAGAACGCCGCGGGAACGGGTATTCGCGCGGATTCCGGGAATGCGGGAACGGCGTTGAATGCTCGACTTTTCGCCGCGGCGCGATATTATTCCGCTCAATGAGCGAAGATTTTCAGAAGCAGGAATTCCGTCTTCAGGGCGTCGGCTGCTCTCCCGGCGTCGTGCACGGAAAAGCGTTCGTTTTTCTGCAGCGCAGCATTGAAGAGGTGCCTTGCTACAAAATCGGAGAATCGGACAGGGAAAAGGAAGTCCGCCGCTTTGAAAAAGCCTTGGAGGAAACCCGGAAGCAGATCGCTTCGCTCGCCGAAGACGTGCGCGCCCGCGGCGCCTCGGCGGAGGCGGACATTTTCGACGCGCATCTGCTCGTGCTGGACGATCCCGCCGTCGTCGGCGAAACGCTCAAAGCGATGGCCGCCACGGGGCTGAACGCCGAGCACTGCTTCAACTCCACGGCGCGGCGCTACATCGAATTTTTCGTCGGGCTCGACGACAGCTATCTCAAAGAACGCGTGTCTGACATTCGCGACGTCACGCAGCGCGTGCTGAAAAATTTGCTCGGCATTTCGCTTCAAGGCGCATCGGAGCGTTTCTCGCAGCGCATCATCGTCGCGGAGGATTTGACGCCGTCGGAGACGACGATGTTCGAGCGCTCCAGCGTGCTGGCGCTGCTCACGGACATGGGCAACCGCACGAGCCACGCGGCGATCGTCGCGCGCGGCATGGGCATTCCCGCCGTCGTCGGCTTGCGCAACGCGACGCTGCGCATCGCGCAGGACGACGACATTCTCGTCGACGGCGAAAAAGGCATCGTCTACATCAATCCTTCGCCGAAAACGCTTGCGTGCTATTCGACGATTTCCCGCCAGCGTTCCCGCCTCGCCGCCGTCATCGAAAAGGAAATCGGGATGCCGGACGTCACGCGCGACGGCAAAAAATTTCATTTGGAGGCGAATATCAGCTGCGCGGCGGACGCGGAGGCGGTGAAAAGATACCGGCTGGAAAACGTCGGGCTGTTCCGCTCCGAAGGCGTTTTTCTGCGCTGCGACCGGTTCCCGTCGGAAGAGCTGCAGTTCGAGGAATACCGCGGCGTGGTGGAGGCGCTCCCGAAGACGAGTAGCGTCATCGTCCGCACGGTGGACATCGGCGGGGACAAGCTCATTTCCAGCAGTCTTCTCACGAACGAGGAGAATCCGTTCATGGGTTTCCGCGCGATTCGCTTCTGCCTGGAATTCCGCGACATTTTCAAGGATCAGCTGCGCGCGATTTTGCGGGCGTCCGCGTACGGGAACATGAAAATCATGTTCCCGATGATCAGTTCCGTGGAGGAAGTCGTCGCCGCGAAGGAAATTCTCGAAGAGGCGAAGGACGAGCTTCGCGCTCGCGGAGAAAAGTTCGACGAGAACATTTCCGTCGGCGCGATGATCGAGATTCCGGCCGCCGCCGTCATCGCGGAAGACATCGCCGAGGAAGCGGATTTTCTGAGCATCGGCACGAACGACCTGACGCAGTACACGCTGGCGGTCGACCGCGGGAACGAAAAGATTTCCCACCTTTACAACCCGTATCATCCCGCCGTGCTGAAGCTGATTTACTACACCGTGAAATCGGCCCACCGCAAAAGGATTCCCTGCGCCGTCTGCGGCGAAATCGCCGGGGAGCCGGCGTTCGCGCCGCTGCTGGCGGGCATGGGCGTCGACGCGCTGAGCATGACGGCTTCCTCCGCGCCGAAAATCCGCTACATTCTCCGCCATGCGGATTCCGCGTCCATGCAGAAACTCGCCCGCGACGTGTTGACGGAGCCTGAGCCGAAGAACATCCAGGAGCGTATGACGCTGTTCGTCAACTCCGTGCTGCCGGACGATTTTTCCGAACCTTCGACTTTGTCCTGAAAACGAAACGCGCGAAGAAAAAAGACGTTCCCGCGGGAAAATCTGCGGGAACGCCGACGGTTTCCGGCGGCTCAGCCGATGGGAACTTCAAGTTCCGTTTCCGCGGCGTAGTCGACGCCGGGAAGACCGAAGCCGAACAGCTTGAGAAAGCCCTGCTGGTAGCCGACGAAATCCGTGAGCTCGAGCAGATTTTCCGTCGAGACCTTCGGCCAAATTTCGAAGACTTCCTTCTGCACGTCTTCGCGCATTTCCCAATCGTCGATGCGGACGAGGCCCTGGTCGTCGAAGTTGAGGCAGCCGTCGTTGTACATCTGCGTTTCGAAGAGGCGCTGAATTTGTTCGATGCAGTCTTCGTGCAGGCCTTTCGCCTTCATCACCTTGAAAAGAACGGAAATGTAGAGCGGCACGACCGGAATCGCGGAGCTCGCCTGAGTCACGACCGCCTTGTTCACGGAGACGAACGCGCGGCCGCGCTTGATTTTCAGAAGGGCGTCGATTTCCTCGGCCTTCGCGTAGAGATCCTTTTTCGCCTGCCCGATGGAGCCGTCTTTGTAAATCGGCCATGTCACCGACGGCCCGATGTAGGAATACGCGACGGACTGGCAGCCTTCCGCGAGCAGTCCCGCGGCGTCGAGCGCTTCGATCCAAAGCTTCCAGTCCTCGCCGCCCATCACCTTGACGGTCGCCTTGATTTCGTCTTCCGTCGCAGGTTCGAGGGTGACTTCGTTCACGACTTTCTTGTCCGTGTCCAGATTCTTGGAAGAATAGGGCGCGCCGACGGGCTTCAGCACGGATTTGTAGACTTCGCCCGTCGCGGGATCGGTGCGGCGCGGAGCCGCGAGAGAATAGACGACGAGGTCGATCTGCGGCATTTCCTTTTTCAGGCGTTCGATGACCAGCTCCTTCATTTCCGCGGAAAACGCGTCGCCGTTTGCCGAAGCCGCGTAGAGTCCCGCTTTCTTCGCTTCCGCTTCAAACGCCGCCGTGTTGTACCAACCGGCGGACGCGGGCTTGCCGTTCGCGCTCGGGCGTTCGAAATACACGCCGAACGTGTTGGCGCCGGCGCCGAACGCCGCGGAAATGCGAGACGCGAGCCCGTAACCCGTCGAGGAGCCGATGACGAGGACGTTCTTGGGTCCGTTCTTCATCGCAGGACGGCTTTTGACGTAAGCGATCTGCTCGCGGACATGCGCGGCGCAGCCTTCAGGATGAGCCGTGATGCAGACGAATCCGCGGACGCGGGGAGAAACGACTTGTTTTGCCATAGTGGCGGAAATTCTGCGCCTGTCGCGTTCCCGCCGCAATGCGAAAATCTCTTTTGCGGGAAGCGGGAACGGTCTTCCGCGCGTTCCCGCCGTTCCGTTACCCCCCGCTGAAACGCCGTCAGTGCGCTTCTTCGACGATGCGCAGCTCGCGGATGACGACGACGCGTATCTTCCCCGGATACATGAGTTCGTCTTCGATCGCCATGCGGATTTTCTGCGCGAGCAGCCGCGTTTCCCGGTCATCGACTTCTTCGCTGGAAACGATGACGCGGACTTCGTGTCCCGCCTGAATCGCGAACGCGTCGATGACGCCGCGGAAACGCTGCGCGATGGCTTCGAGGCTGCGGATGCGCTCCGCGTAGCCTTCGCGCGTGCTCGAACGCGCGCCCGGCCGCGTCGCGGAAATGGAATCTGCGAGCATCACGAGCGGACCGTAAATGGACGTGTGCCCGACTTCGCGGTGGTGGCTTTCCACGGCGTTGACGACTTCCGCCGGCTCTCCCGCCTGCTTGAGAATGCGCGCTCCCGCGAGCGCGTGCGCGGTTTCGTTTTCCGCGTCCAGCGCTTTTCCGATGTCGTGGAAAAGCCCCGCGCGCGTCGCCAAGGAAACGTTCAGACCGAGCTCGGACGCGAAAATGCCGCAGAGTTGCGCCGTTTCGACGGAATGCGTCAGCGTGTTCTGGTTGATGGAGAGGCGGAACTGGAGCTTGCCGAGCAGTTCGCGAATGCGTTCGTCCACGCGGAAGACGCCGAGGCTTTCGCAGGTTTTCGTTCCCGTCTCGACGGCGTTCCCGAGGATTTCTTCGTGCGAGGATTTGACGAAATGCTCGATGCTCTGCGGGTGGATGCGTCCGTCGTCGATCAGGCGCCGAAGCGCGTGCGCGGCGACGCGGCGGCGGAACGGATCGAAGCAGGAGACGAGAACGGATCCCGGCGTGTCGTCGATGATCAGCGTCGCTCCCGTGACTTGCTCGAAGCATTTGATGTTGCGGCCTTCGCGCCCGATCAGCCGCCCCTTCGTCTCTTCCGACGGGATCGCGACGAGCTCGGACGTGTCCTCTTCGTTGATGCGCGGCGCGATGCGCTGCATCGTGTCGATGAGGATGCGGCGCGCTTCCGCCGCGTATTCGTCTTCGGAGCGCGCAAGGATGTCCCGGCGGATTTTCCGCGCGTCGTCGCGCGCGTTTTCCGCTTCGATTTCCATGGCGGCGCGTCGCGCCTCTTCTTGGGAAATTTTTGCGACGTCGAGCAGTTTTTCTTCGTAGCGGGAACGCAGTTCTCCGACGGCTTTCTTTTCCGCGGCGACCGCTTCCTCGTCGCGTCGCAGGGCGAGCAGCCGCTCGTCCATTTTCACGGAAAGCTCCGTGGCGCGCGCCCGCGCTTCCGCCGCCGCCTGTTCGATTTTTTGCGCCGCCGCCTTGCGGTCCTCAATGAGTTTGTCCGCCTCAGAGAGCCGTTGCCGCGCGGCTTCTTCCGCCTGAGAGCGGATGTCCCGCGCCGAAAGTTCCGCTTCGCGTTTCGCCAGCTTCAGCTTTTGCGCGCGTTGCTTGGCGTCGACCTCTATCATGCGCATGCGGCGCAGCCGGGAAAAAAGAAAAAAGAAAATCGCTATGCTCAGCAAAGCATAGACGATGAAAATCGTTTCCTGAAGATATTCGGCGATCACGGCGGGAATTTTGACTGCGGCTGACTGGCGGGAAGACGTAAAATTCTCTCAACGCATGAAAGACGGGGCGTCGCCAACGGGAAAAGAAAACTCGATTCTCCGCGTTCTGCCTTGCTCGCGCAAGAAAAAACATCTCCGAAAAAAGAGTCTTGTCAGAGACGGGAGAAAAGGGCAGAATGCGCCTTTACATTTCGGTCGCGTAGCTCAGTTGGTTAGAGCACAGCATTCACATTGCTGGGGTCACAGGTTCGAGTCCTGCCGCGACCACCATTTGACGCGCGTTCCCGCGCGTTTTTTTTGCGTCGCGGGAACGGCGCTTTTCTTTCAGCGGTTGCGTTTTCGCTTGCCGGCGGATTTCGCGTCGCGGGAACGTTGCGGCTTTTCCGCGGCGTCGGGAACGAGGCGGAAGTCCATCGTGCGGCGGAAACGGTCCACGCGCTCGACCGTGACGGAAACGGTCTGCCCGAGCGCGTAGCGGCGGCGGGAACGCCGGCCGACGACGGCGGATCCGTCGGAAACGATCTGATACAAGTCGTCCGTCATCGACGAAAGCGTGATCAGCCCGTAAGCCTGCGAGATTTTCAGTTCGACGAAAAGCCCGATGCTGCGGATGTCCGTGATGACGGCTTCGAACACGTTCTTTTTCTTCAGCTGCGCCTCGCGCTCGAAGTATTCCAGGAGCTTGATCTTCGCGGATTCGCGTTCCGCCTCCATCGACGAGCGTTCCGTTTCCGAGATGTGCGCGGCCGTTCCCGCGAGTTCCGAAAGCGTCTGCGCCGGAACTTTTTTCGCGGGAGCGGTCGGCAGGCGGTTTTTCTGCAGGAAAAAGTCGAACGTGCGGTGCACGGTCAGATCCGCGTAGCGGCGTATCGGCGAAGTGAAGTGCGCGTAATACGTTTTCGCCAGGCCGTAGTGTCCGTCCGCGCTCGGGCGGTAGCACGCCTGCTTCAGACTGCGCAGCACGCGGATGCGCAGCGGATAGGCGTCGTCGCGCGCTTTCAGCGCCGCGAGCAGCTTCGTCATTTCTTCGCGCTTGGAAAGGTCTCCGATTTTTATGCCGGCGTCGAGCATCTCTTCCCGCAGCTCGGCGAGCTTTTCCGGCTCGGGCGCGTCGTGGACGCGGGAAATGAACGGCAGCTTCGCCTGATGAAATTTTCTCGCGGCGATTTCGTTCGCCAGCAGCATGAATTCTTCGACGAGCTGGTGCGATTCGTCGTGCTCGATTTGCTCGACGCGCTCCGCGAAGCCGTCGGCGTCGACGTAGATTTTGACTTCGGGCATGTCGAGGTCGAGCGCGCCGTCGCGCATGCGTTTTTCGCGAAGCTTCGCGGCGATCGCCCACAGCGCGCGAACGTTCGCGCGCAGCTCGCCGAGCTCCGCGTCGCCGAGTTCGGAAAGCGCGCGCCCGGGGTAGCCGGAACGGTGCGCGGGAACGGCCGGCAGCGCGCGGATCGCGCGGTCGTCGTCTTCCTTCATCAGCGCGAAAGCCTGGCTGTACGTCAGCCGTTTGCGCGAGGAAATGACCGTGTTCGCGAACTCCGTCGAGACGATTTCTCCGCGCGCGTCGAACACGGCGAAAATCGATTTCGTGAGCCGCGCTTCGTTTTCGACGAGCGAACAGATGCCGCTGGAAAGCGCGTGCGGGAGCATCGGAATCACGGTGCCGACGAGATACGTCGAGTTCCCGCGGGCGCGCGCTTCGGCGTCGAGCGCCGTTCCCGGGCGCACGTAGCGGGAAACGTCCGCGATGTGCACGCCGACGCGCGTTTTCCCCTCGGGGAGATGTTCGATCGAAAGCGCGTCGTCGAAGTCCTTCGCGTCGTCCGGGTCGATCGTGATCGTGAAGACGTTCCGGAGGTCGAGCCTGCCGCGTATCTCTTTTTCGGATACGGACGCGGGAACGCCGCGCAGCTCCGCGGCGACGGCGTCGGGGAATTTCGGCGAAAGACGGTAGCGGAAGAGAATCGCGCGGTATTCGGCGAGCGGCGTGTGCGAGACGCCGAGAACCTTCTCGATCTCGCCTGTGGGATTTTCGCTGCGCCGCGTCCATTCGTTGAGGCGGACGACGACTTTTTCTCCTTCCTTCGGCTGCGGGAACAGCGGCGAGCGCGCGGGGTCGGGAACGAGAATGTCCTTGGCGATGCGCGGGTCGTCAGGGCGCACGGCCCAGTAATAGCGCGAGCGGATCAGCGTTCCCGTCGTCGACGCGAAGGCGCGTTCGAGAATTTTCACGACGCTTCCGCGGGGCAGATCGTCGTCGTCCTGCGCGCCGTATCGCCCGCGGAAATTTCCGCGTCGGCGTTTTTTTTCGATGCGGACGACGACGCGGTCGCCGTGCAGCGCCGTTCCCGTGTCCTCGGCGCGGACGCGCACGGCGCGCGGCGTCGGCGAGCCGTCGGCGGGAACGTCGGGCAGGAGTTTCGCGCTTCCGCTCGCGCGGAACATCAGGCGGCCGCTGACGAGGCCCGCGTCGTCGGGAAGGCAGTAGCGGTCGCGCTTGACTTGCGCGATCGTTCCCGCGCGCGCCATGCGCGGCAGCGTCTTTTTCAGTTTGCGGAAAAATTTTCCGTCGCCTCCGAGCGCCTTGCAGAGTTCGTCGGCGCGCAGCGGCGAGTAGTCTTTGCGCCGCATGAATTCGAGAATTTTTTCTTCCGTGTCCATGACGGCGGGAATTGAAGCAGGTTTCGCGCGGGAACGCAAAAGCGAAGCGTGCGCGGCCTTCGCCTCTTTCTGATTGTCGGGGGGAACTGACGGATATTCGTCAGAAGATGCTGAGGCGAAAAATAAAACCTGACGGTTCTTCCTCCGAATCTTCCCGGAAAAGCATCTCCGGTTCGGAGCTGCGGCATGACAAATCCGAAGTTGGCGCAATCAGGCGACAGAACGAAACAAGGAGCGGTTTCGTCTTCGGATCGCCTTCTCTTCGCAGGCTTGGCTGAACGCCGCAGCTCCGAAGGCCCCGCCGCTTCAGTCGACGGGCAGCTCGAGCACGTGCCAGGGCAACCCGCAGACGTTAAGCTTTTCCATGAACGGATCCGGGTCGTTTTCTTCCATGTTCCAAACGCCGGGCTTGAGCCATTTGCCGTTCATGAGCATCATCGCGCCGATCATCGCGGGAACGCCCGTCGCGTAGCCGATCG
>ERZ779737.1897-NODE-1897-length-15041-cov-3.366676_pt1 | contig 15041 bp, 13 predicted proteins | sample MGYA00511889_ERZ779737 | MGnify/ENA primary metagenome ERZ779737 (study PRJEB29588, sample SAMEA2163575) | human gut metagenome | biome: human gut; feature: human-associated habitat; material: faeces | place: Denmark | collected 2008/2010 ...
TCAAGAAGGATTATCAAGACCATACCGGTTTGATTAACTTCAAGTACAACTTCTAAGCCGTTTTATCTGAAATATGCAGGCGGGGCACTAAGGCTCCGCCTGTAAAGATTTGAATCTTAGATTGTTTTTAATTATCATATAGTTGAAAAATAAAATAGAGCATAAACATGGCACAGAATAAAAAGCAAAAAGAGAAAAAATATTTAATAGATTTTTTTAACTCTCATGTCGGACAGAAATGGAAAGCGCAGCAAGGAATAATAAGTTATGAAGAAACAGAAAGCCCTGATTTTATTTTTTTGACGAATAAAAACAAAAAAATCGGTATGGAAATTACAAATTTTTTTGCAAAAAGTAAACATTGTAGGGCAACACAGGCTTTGACAAATATTGGAAATAAAGTATGTAGATATTGTCACAAAAAATATAATTTGGAAATTTCAATACTAATTGATAAATACGATAAAAGAATTGGACAACCAAAAATTAAAGAAGAGTTATGGGATTTATATTATAATCCAGGATTTACGAATATTTTTAACGAAGAAGAAATTAAGCCAAAAATAGAAAAAACAATTGATGAAAATCTTATAAAATTAAGAGATTCCAAAGGCTTAATTAAAAAATGGATAAATGTGAATGGTGAATTATTATGTATTTCAATCTGTCCTAATATGAATGGACAATTTGATTGTAGAGTAAATAATGAGTCTTTTATGAAGCCTGATCCTATTGAGGAAATGCAAGATTTAATTAATAAAAAAAATGAAAAATATCATACTTATTTAAAAAAATGTGAAGAATGTTTTTTGCTGTTATGTCTTCCAGAAAGTATTTATGGAAATTATTGTTATTTAACGAAAAAAACTTATAAACATAGATTTGATTCTCTTTTTAAAAAAATATTTTTATATGATGAAAAAGAAAATATTATTAAAAATTTACATAAAAAGCTGTTTTGTAATTAATGGTTGATTTGTTGTTTTTTTAAATTAAATGCTGTTTAAATAGGAAATAATGTTTCTTTAATTGCGTGTAAATTAATTTGAGTTATATAAATAAAAAGAGAATTTATTTGATATTCTTTCCTTTTTATACGCGTTGATAATATGTTCCCAGTTTTTTATCGCAGATTTTCCGGATTTCTTCTTTTTCTTCAGTTGTCAGGCGTTTCCAGACATTTGAATCAACGGCGACTATGCCCAATGTTTTGGTATGATGCATCATATTCATGTCTTCAAATCGTTTGAACGGGTTGGAAAGAATGTTTCGTTCTGCCTCTTTGTCCGTATAATCTTTTTTGCTAAAAAGGCTGTTTTTCTTTTCAACCGTCAAGCCATGTTCCCTGCGGTTTTCGTAAAAAAGACGGAAATATGAAACAATGTCCGACAACTTGATACGACCTTTTTCATCGGCGTGTTCCAAAATCGCTTTGATTAAAACAGGCTTGTAAGAATAGCTCATGTCCATTGTCCGGATCATTTCCATGAACAGGTCTTTTTTATTGGTGTCGTCAATCAACGTCCAACCGAACGATTGCGCATAACGTTTTAAAGTTTCCTCTTTAAAATATTTAAATGTTCTGTGCTCACTCATCGGAACAATCAGGTCGGGAACGATACTTCCTTCCCGAATGTATTTTTCCACCGTTTCCGATTGCACATCGACACGGCGGACAAACTCCATCTGAGAAACCATGCCCGCAGCTTCTTCCTGCCAATTAAAAATATCAACAAGTTCATAATCTTTGGCGTCAACGGGATAGTCAATCAAAGCGATCGGCTTTTCGCCTTTCGCATATAAGGATGCTTCTGCCGCGCGTTGTTCTTTTTTTCCTAAAACAAGTGCTCCCGGCTTATATTCCTTCAATTTGAAAAGACGGTGCATCGAATACGGCGCATTAAACCGGCCGGCGTTATCAACAAAATCAAAAACCATTAATTCTTCTTTTCCGGAAGCTTTGCGCATTCCTCTGCCCAACTGTTGCATATACAGCATTTTTGACATGGTCGGTCTGGCCATGAATAAGACTTCCGTTTCAGGGCAATCCCAGCCCTCGTTCAGCAGATCGCACGCGCACAGAACTTTTATTTCCCCTTGTGCAAAGCGTGTTAAAATGCGGTTTCGTTCAAAAGAGTTCATCTTGCCCGATACGGCCGCAACGGACACGCCTTTATTACGGAAAAGTTCCGCCATCGTTTCGGCATGCTTGACTGAAACACAAAAGACAACGGTACGTTTGTTCTTAACGAAGTCCAACCATGTATTAACGATTAAAGCATTTCGATCCTGAACGTAAATCACATTGTCCAAATCGCGAATGTTGTATTTGACGCTGTTAAAACGAACATTGCTCATGTCGATATTCGTATGAATGCGAATACAACGGACGGGAGCCAAAGCTCCGATTTCAACGGCGGTTTGAATATCAAGTTTATGCGCCGTCTTCTTAAACGTTTCCAAGATGTTTATATCGTCCGCGCGTTCGGGAGTGGCAGTCATTCCCAACGTAAACGAGGGATTAAAATATTCGATAACCTTTTGATATGTTTCCGCCGCCGCGTGATGCGCTTCATCAACGATGAGGTAATTAAAATCGTCTTCTTGAAAAAGATCCAAATTCAAGGCGATACTCTGGATTGTTCCGCACACAACGTGCGTGTTTGTTTCTTTTTGATTGTCGGAAAATTTCCCGACGGAAACTTCCGGCCACAAAGCGCGAAAAGTATCAAAAGCCTGATTGACAAGTTCGATTGTATGGGCAACAAACAACACTCTGCCGCCCAAGCGTTTGGCGTCAGAAACGGCGGTGACGGTTTTGCCTGTGCCGGTCGCCTGACATAACAAAGCGATTGTTTCTTTGTTTTGTCGCATATTATCCAACGCGTCCAAAGCTTCTTTTTGATACGTTCTTAATTCGAGCTTCGTCCCGTCAAGAGAACGTCCCATTTGTTGCGGCAGATAGTCCTGAGCGGTTTTAAAGTGCGGTTGATTTCCTAAAAACAAACGCAACTCGTCTTTGACGGTTTCGGGATATTTTTGCAATTGACGTACCGCCCAGCGATAAACAGACCATTTCATATAAATCATGCTGTTTTGTTTGAGCAGATCATCATAAAATTTATCCGAAGCGATAAGTTCCGGATGATGTGACGCTTCATCGTCTATTTCAATGGCGATTTTGCAAGAACCGTTTTGTAAAAAGAAATCAGCGTATCGGTCGTTTTGGTAAATGTCGTAAAAGTGATATTGCGAATATAAAAAATCCGCTTTTTCCGCACCGAAAACATCGGAAAATAATTCAATAAAAAGATCTTCGGCAAAACTGCCAGATACCGCCTGCAAGTTTGACATGGGGTTACTTTTCGATCACTTCTTTTAAAAGGATTTTTTTCTTAAAACCGCCTCGGGAAACGGCTTTTTCGGCACGTAATTTTTCAAGTCCGATCGCTGATGACCCTTTAGCTTCGGCAAGGGCATAAACGACTTCCAATATATCCGCCAGTTCTTCAAGATTTTTATCGGTTTGGTATTCGTTCATTTCCTCAACAAGCTTTTTATCCAACATTTCCAAATACGCTTCATCGCTTAACGTATCATAAACGGCTGTCTTACCGGATTTTTCTATAATCTGCGGAATCAAATCTCTGACAAGTTTGTTATAAGTGATTTTCATATGAACCTCTTATGTTTGATCATATTTAATCATATATCCTGAAAAAAGAAAATCTCGGATAAGAGGAAAAAGTAAGAAATCTGATAAAATGAAAACATATTAAATATACACTCTTTACAAGAAATACATAATGATATTATCGTATAAAAATGCTAATGAAACTGCTAATGGATTTGCTAATGAAATTGCTAATAAAATCGGACTGGCGGGGAATTTTTATGGCGTATCTTATTGATTTTCAACAAAAACACATCTCTCTAGGGGATTATCCCACGTCCTCCGCCATTTTGAAACGGAATCCATTTTTTATGGGTTCTGTTTTTTTTGATCAGACTGTCAGAGCTGTCGTAATTCAAAAAAGACGAACTTTTTATTTCGGGTTATGGAAGAACAGAGATAAAGCCGTAATTCAAAAAAATCCGGTTTGAATTGACGTATCTGATGCGCGCGGGCACCGAAAAATAACTGATTATATAAAATTATACCGCGTTTTTTGAAAATAACGGAGAGAATAAAAGTAATAAATGCGGCTGAAATAAATGCACAGATTGTTTTCGCATTTATCTTCGCCGGAGAGGAAAAAGAGCGCTGAAGGGGATTTTTTCCCCTTCAGAAATTCTGATTTTATTTACCGAACAGTCCTTTCAGAACGCCGTCAATGTTCTCTCCTTTTTCTTTCAAAGTATTGACGGTCTGTTTGGCCGAATCTGCCAGCTCTTCGGCGGCCTGTTTGGTTTGTTTGATTGTTTCTTCCGAAACTTTCAAAACGTTTTTATAGGCCGATTTCGCCAGTGTATCCAAGCTGTTCAACGAAATCAGATTCAAAATATAAGCGGCCGCCTGTTCGATTGTCATCGGCTGTTTTCCGGATCCCAGGGTTTTCAAGTGCAGATCCGGCAAGTCAACGGTCGTTGTTATTGCTTTGCCGCCGGGGGTCAAAGAGGCGGACAGGTTTACTTTTGATCCCGTTACGGACAAATGTTTGATAATGACTTTTTTGGCAGAGGCCGTTTTTTCTTTTTCTTCGGTTTTTTCGGGCTGTGACGCATCGGCCGAAGAAGAAATATAATGAGCTATATTTTCATTCAATACGGCCAGATTGCTGGTTTTCCCGGAAAGTTCATAAGTGACGTCAACGCCGGACAGAGCGACATTTTCAATAATGATCACATCTGAAAACAAGCTGTCCCGGTCGGCCTGCACGTTGACAGAGCCCAGCTGCAGAGCATACGGCTGGCTGAATCCTTTCGGATTGCCGATTTGCAGCCCTTGCAAAACGACTTTTGTATCGACCAGAGATGTTGAAAAATCATTCAGATGGACAGAAGTCTGCGTGACTTTCGGCCCCAATTCATTAACGGTTGTTTTGATGATCGAATCTATATAAAACAGCCCGATCCCTAAAATCAGGATCAATAAAATGACTGCGTACAGAATCAGTTTTAATAGTGTTTTAATGGTCTTTCTCCTTTGTCAGATGTTTTTTTTACGTGGAATTTGATCAACAGGCCGTTAACGGGATAAGCCGTTAAGCAGCCGCAGAACATAGCGATCTGCATCATGAACCAAAAGCTCCATGAATTTTTTCCGATCATATCATGAAATCCGAAAAAAATCAGAGAGCTGTAAGCAAATACTCCGGCCTGCCAGGCCGTCAATCCCGGAAAGGTGGTTTTAAAAGCCGTCCGGATTATTTTTCCGGGGATAGGCGGCCTTTTTTCCGGACTGATTGCCGCATATTGGAATCCAAGGCCGAACACTATTGCCAAAAGGTAATCCAGGCCCCATCTGATTGCCAAAGCCGTACTGCCGGAATAAGCGGAATAAAAATAAGTACCGCTTTCCGCGATAAGGTTCGCCAAAGCGCAGCCGGCGCCGCAATGCAATGTTGACAACAGAATTTTTTCAGACATAGTCTGCCGGCCGGTCGTATTGAAAACGGGATTTTGTGCCCCGATCGGATTATCGTCGTCTTCATTATTTTTGATTTTATTTGCCCGTCCGATTTTAAAATAAACGTACAGTCCGATCCATGACGCCCATATTCCAGTTAAAAACCAGACGCTGTTCATGATTTTTATTTTTTGCGGACGATTATTAAAGATGTCGGCCAGCATAATGAAAGCGCACAGAAAACCCGATACGATAAAAAAAGCCGAAATATATTCAAATGACGTCTGCATGAAAGGATTCCTTATTATATTGGAATCAGGATAGCTTTTTTTTATTTTTTTTAAACAACTCAGAATGTTTATAACTGTTTGTTTTAAAAATATTTTGTGTAGATTTTTTTATTGTTTTTTTTCTTTTAGACTTGTTTTTCGTTATTTACCTTAACAAGGGAGGATTATTATGCCGAATATCGAAAAAACAGGCCGGCAGGCGCAGGAAAAAGCGCAGGAAATTTTTAGTACGGCTTCGTCTGTTTCAATTTCACAGGCTTTTATGTATTTTATCGAAGCCTGGAAAAAATATTTTGTATTTTCCGGCCGGTCAAACAGAATGATGTTTTGGTCTTTTGTTTGTTTTAACCTGATTATCAGCTGCTTTATCGGATTGGTGGTCGGCGCGCAGGGGGCCGGCGTTTATTCTTTTCTTTCTTTTTTCCCGGCATGGGCTGTCGCCGTTCGCCGGTTGCATGATATCGGACAGACGGGATTATGGACTGTTATCCCGGTGGCGTTGACTTTCGGCGCGGGATTTTCCATGCAAATGCAAATCGATTCTTTGGCTACGTTGTGTTCTTCGTTATCCTTGATTTTCTCTGTTCTGTTGCTGTTTTTTATGTGCCTGAAAAGTGACGGAGAAAACAAATACGGGCCGATGTCGGTCGCCGGATAAAAAAAACAAAGGGAAAGCGTCTTTTTTCTTTTTGTTAAAAAAGTAAATAATATTCACCGGCCCCGGGCAATGTTCGCAATGACGGTTTCGACGTTAATCGGCGTCATCGGCTCTTTTCCGGCGGTGCGCATTGCCGTTTTAATCGGAACGGGAACCGGTTTCGCGCGCAGGGAATCCAATAGTTCCCGGCGCGGCACTTTTTTCTGTCCGAACATAGAGCGTACGGCATTTTTAATTTTAAAAAGGGAAGCCTCGCAGCGGCGCTGAGCCAAAGTGACGCGCTTTTTTGCCGCCAGTCCGTACGGCGTCAATCCTAATCCTTTGCCGGGCAGTTCGTCGACTTTTGCCACGGCCAGAATATCCCGCGCAACGGTTGAACAGTTTTTTTCAAATAATTTATATGTTCCCGGATTTTGCCGATATTCTTCGGTTTTTTGTTTCGCCGCCAGATATTGATCCCGGGAAACGGGGTAAACGATCGCTTCATTATACTGCTGATTGGCGTTTTCGCTGATAAAATTGCCTTCTATGCCGCGGATTGTTTCGATCACTCCGGCAACGTCCGCTTTTGTCGTATATCCCCAGCGTTCTTCGCGGCCGTTTTCGTCGGTCAGCCCGATAAAAGAATGGCCTGTGAACGGTAGCGTGTTTAAATGACCGTGTTCAATCAGACTGCGGATCTGACAATGGTTTTTATGGTCTTTGAACGGCTTCAGCATAAAAGTGGGCGTGTCAATATATAAAGTAATTTTGCAATTTTTTTCACAGGACTGCGGTTGTGTCATAAACGGCCTCGGTTTCAGGAATGAATATGGGCAAGGGAAGAAACGATACGGTTAAAATCAACCGGCGTTATTTCGTTGTTTTTTCTGTCTTTTTTGAAATGCTTCATCGCCTGTTTGATGGGGACGGGAACCGGTTTGGAACGCAGAGAATCCAGCAATTCGGATTTGGGAGCTTTCTTTTTGCCGGATAAAACATTGAAAAAATTTTTGATTTTGAATTTTGCCGTTTCCAGTCGTCTTTTTGCCAGCATCATGCGTTTTTTGATAACCATGCCGTGCGGCGTCAGGGAGAGTTTCCCTTTCGGTACGTCGGGAACACCGGCGGCTTTTAAAATACCGGCCGCAACCGTCGCGCAATTTTTTTCAAACAGTTTGTAAGTTCCCGGATTTTCAGCTTCTTTTTGGATCGCTTTTCGGGCGGCAAGAAACTGATCCTTGGAAACAGTCCACATAATTGCTTCGTTATAAGGCGATTCATGGTCTTCTTCTACAATTTTTCCCGGCATTCCGCGCAATGAACGGAACAGAGCCGCTTCTTCGCATGTATATCCCCAGCGTTTTTCCTTTCCGTCGGCGTCCGTCAAGCCGATAAACGCATGTCCCGTAAAAGCAACCGGATCTAAGGAATTTTTGCAAATCAAAGATTCCAAATGATTATGCTTTGTAAAGTCCTTGAACGGGCGCAGCATCGCCTTGGGTGTATCGAGATACAGCGTAATTCTGTAATTTTTACCGGACGGAGATGAGGGCATCGGTTTGTTTCCTTGTTTATTATTTGGCTGTTATAGCAAAATTTTTGTCAAAAAATAGCGGAAAGATATTACAGAAATAAGAAATTAATTGATTTTTTTAATTGGGCGATTAAAGGAGACCGAAAAAACACCCCGTTGTTGCAAAATATATCTGCATCTGCCGGAAAGCAAAAATTTATTGCCGCTGCGGACAAATGCATTTTTTATGCGAATGCCGCGGAAATACTTTCCGCGGCATTGAACAGGTTGTTTCGCTTTATCAACACCCGCCGGTAAACGGTGCAATAGGGGTCGTGATGCCATTATCGTATTGTAATGTCATCGTTCCCGAACTCGTCGCTTTCTTGCAGACGCCGTTCATCTTCAGTTTTGCGCCGGCGGAAATATTCATAGGCCGTTCATATCCATACATATAATTCGCCCCTATGATCGCACCGGAAGAAGTAAAGTTCGCCGAATCCACATTGATAAAGACTTTACCGATGCCAGTGGTCGATTCTATGGTGGAATTGAGCTTTATGGAATCCCCTTTTGCATAAAGAAGCATGTCTCCCGAGATGGTGGGATATTGGTTGTCTCTATCTTTTGTCAAACCTTTAACCGTGACCGGCGCGTTGATTTCCAATTTAGTGGTAGTGCCGCCGTAAGTATGATCAACATTGATCGCTGTGCAGGTGCTGTTGTTTTGTTTTTTGAAGCATTCAATTGTCGTCGATCCGTTGACTTTGATCATTCCGCTTGTTTCCATCAGACCTGCATATGTCGTTTTGAGGTAGTTGCCGTTGGCGTTCAGATTGATGTAGGATTCATACACCGAGATATATCCTATTGCCGAAGATGATGCCGGTTGTTCAAATTTTACCGGTCCGTTTGCTGTAAATGTTGAACCGTTTTCCAAATCGATTCCTACAAAGACACCTGGCATGTTTAAAATAAGCGTTCCTGATGAATTAATAGTTACTGTTGTTTCTTTGCCCATTCTCAAACCGTAACTGCTTTCTCCTTTTAATGTCGTCTTTCCTGCTATTTCAATTGTTCCTCCTTCCGTGGCTAAGACTCCTTGGTTGGCATAGTTGTCACCGTCATCTTTTTCCGATAAAATGGTTACGTCGCCGGATAGAGTTATTTTTCCTGTGGCAGAAACAACATTATTAGATAAATGGGCCGAAATTGTTGAATCTTTAATAATTCCTGAGCCTGAAACAGCATTTTTTGATTTATCGTTTAAGGTAAATTTCAGGTTCAGCTGATTGATTTCGCCGCCGCTGATCGTCATGTTTGAAGACGACGCAAAAGTCACGGTCGGCGTGGTCTGCGTTTTGCAGATTTCAATATCGGAAAAATATTTCGGACCTACCAGTTTTTTGGATCCTAAAGCCGTTGTTGCAAGTCCGGAAATGTCTCCGTCAATCAAAATTACGGATTTTCCGGAATCCATGGCCGCGTAAAAACTGCTTGCATCTGTCGCCGCAGCGACATTGGTATTGTTTTGCATGGCCGCTGTGGCGCAGGTCGGCGGTTCTATACAAGAATCCCCCGTATCGGAAACAACATAGGGCGACTCACATTCTGTGCATTTTGTCGCATCAGAGCAGGCTATGCAGTGTTCTATGGTATCCGAACATTTATAACAGGTTAAATCTATTTTGAAATATTGCGGCGCAGGACATGAAAAATCGTCCGATCCGTCGCATGTCGCATACTGCGGGCAGGTGTGACAGGCATTTTCGTATAAATAATATCCGCTTGCGCATTTTGAACACGTTCCCGTTGTTTTGTCGCAGGAGACGCAGTTTTTATCGCAGGGTTTTTCTTTTATCAGTTCCGTTTTTCCTGCCAGTTCCGCCTGTCCGCCGACGGAATAAGCGTTTCCGCGTCCCAGTTTGACGGCTTTTGCCATTTGAAACGATCCGTTGTCGCAAAATATACCCGCGTTTGCCGGGAAGCAAAAATTTATCGCTGCCGCGACGAACAGGAAAAGCAAAGCTTTTTTATTAAAAAATAAAGAATTCATCTTCCCCTCCTTAAAATAAAAAAATTCTGCTTTACAGTATACGTGGGGGGGGGGGGGGTAATCAATAAAAAAAGAAACAAAAGGAATTAAAAAAGTGAAAAATCAAGCTTTCCTGCGGTGTCTAGAGGAATGTTAATCACGGCATAATGATTCGCGCACGGCAGGCTGAAATGCCACCATTCGGTCTGCAAGCGTTCAAAGCCGGCTTTTTCCATTAATGTGCAAAGCAATAATCTGTTTTGAATCGCTTCCCGCGGCAGGTCGGCACAAGCGTAATTCGCTTTTTGCAAATGTCGGAAATACGGTTCCGTAATCCCCTGTGACAGTTGTTTTGCGTATTCCGGCGTGTAAGCGTCCACAGCTGTCGGGAACGTCAATTCTTTGTCGTTTTCATCGGTCAGGCAGACGTCGACGGCGATACCGCGGCAATGCATGGAAAGTTCCGCCGTTTCGGCGAATAATCCCTTAACCGGCACGCGGGCGCTGAGGTAATCGTGCGCTACAGGCGGACGGTAAGCGTCAAAAATTTTCAGTTTCAAGCGACGTTGTTTCAGCGGCTGTTCCAGACGTTTTAAAGCGTCGGCCAGTTCCGGGCGGGCAAAACACCGTTCACCCAACCCGAAATGGCGGTAAGCGTCAACGCTTGCCATATTGTTTGGCGAAGCGTACATCAGGCAAATACTGATATAATCGTTTTCTTTCAGTTCAATTAAGTCTATCAATATGCCAACTTTCCATTCAAAGCATCGTTAATCAGATCGACGGATTCTTTAACGCCGTACAACGCGATAAACGATCCCATACGCGGGCCGGTTGACTGTCCCAAAAGCGTTTCGTACATTGTCTTGAACCAGCCCTTTAAATCATCGGGATAGTATTTCTTGCCGATTTCATAAACAACGGTCTGAATATCTTCCGCAGCCGTATCGGCGGCCATATTTTCCAATGCCGTTTTCAAATCGTTCAGAGCCGCCGTTTCCGTTCCGGCCGGGGCGCGGTATTTCTGCGACGGTTTGACGAAGTCGTTATAATAAGCCACGGCATACGGCACCAAATGCGCCAGTGTCGGACACTTTTCGGCCGTTGCTCCGGGTGCGTAACGCGAAATGTAATTCCAGATGACTTTCGGATCATCGGAATGACAAACGCTGACCAGATTTAACAAAATGCCGAAAGACAAGCCTGTTTCCGGCTTTGGCGGATTACCGTTGTGAATATGCCAGACAGGGTTGTTGAATTTATCTTTGTCTTCCTGCCGGTCATACGCGCCGATGAAATTCAGATATTCGTCAGTGGCACGGGGAATGACGTCAAAATACAGGCGTTTGGCCGTTTTCGGTTTTTGATACATAAACAGCGACAAAGATTCCGCCGGAGCGTATTTCAGCCATTCTTCCATAGACAGGCCGTTGCCTTTGGATTTGGAAATTTTTTCGCCCTTTTCATCTAAAAACAGCTCGTATGTCAGGTTTTTCGGCGGAACGCCCCCTAAGATACGGCAGATTTTGCCGGACAGTCTGACCGATTCCATCAGGTCTTTGCCCGACATTTCGTAATCGACGTCCAAAGCGTACCACCGCATCGCCCAGTCGGCTTTCCATTGCAGCTTGCAATGTCCTGTTCGTGCAATGCCCGCCGGTGACCGGAACGGTCGTTTCCGCGCCGTCTTCGTCAATAAAGGAAACCGTGCCGTTTTCTTTGTCGACTTTGGTGATTGCGACTTGCAGGACGTTGCCCGTTTTCGGGCTGACGGGCAGGAAAGGAGAGTATGTCGCGCGGCGTTCTTCGCCTAAAGTCGGCAAAATGACGTTGATGACTTTTTCGTAGTTTTCCAAAACTTTTAATAAAGCCTTGTCATAAACGCCCGCTGTGTACAGCTCTGTTGCGGACTTAAATTCATATTCAAACCCGAACGTGTCCAGAAAAGATTTCAGGCAGTCGTTGTTATGATGTCCGAAACTGTCATGGCAGCCGAACGGATCGGGAATTTTCGTCAGAGGTTTGCCCAAATACTGTCCGACCATTTCTTTGTTCGGAATGTTGTCGGGGACTTTGCGCAGGCCGTCCATGTCGTCGGAAACGCAGAACAGGCGGACGGGAATGCCGGGGTACAGCGTTTTAAACGCGTTCATCACCATTGTTGTTCTGGCGACTTCGCCGAATGTGCCGATATGCGGCAGTCCTGACGGACCATAGCCCGTTTCAAACAAAACATAGCCTTTTTCCGGAACTTTACCGCCCAGCTTTTCATTAAACAAAGCGCGCGCTTCCTCAAACGGCCAGGCGTTGGCGGTCATTGCGACGTTTGAATCCGAAGTCATTTTCAATACTCTCTTTTTCTGTTTGATTCCAATAAGGTTATAACATACTTATAATGAATAAAAAGATTTGTAAACTCTTTAAGGATTAAAAAGCGTGGCGGAAAAGCGTCCGCTGGCAATGGCGGCGGGATTAAAGGATTTTGTTTTGACAACGGCAGACGGGCAGGACGTCCGCGTGATTGCCGCGTCTCGGGTTTTCCGTCAAACCGACGGCGCGCCGGTGCTGCTGTGCAACCGGTCTTTGATGCGCGGACGGCTGGGTCGGCAGATGCCGAAAATCGTTTTAGACGTTTTGGAATTGTTCGCTTTTGTCTGTCCCGCGGTAAACGTCGTGCCGACGACGCGCGGGCTGGCGGAGGCTTTAAATGTTTCCGTTCCGAAAAACGCGATTGAAGAAGCTAAAGCCTTGTTTTCTATAACGCGTATTTTATTGGGCAAGCTGGCGGCTTTTGATATCGAAGAACGCAACAGTGCGACGGCGTTGGCTTTGACGATGGCGCGCGAAGGCGGCTGGGTCTGGGGCGCTGATGTTCTGGCCGCTTTGGGGCGCAGTCCGCAAACGGCCGGCATCGCCGGTCTGAGCGGTTTCGCCGTATGGGACAGGCTGACCGAATGGCAGGAAACCGGCCCCGGTATGCCGGCCGGAACGCAGCCGGTCGAAGAAAGCGAAGCCGAAAACAAATTAAACGAGCTGCTGGCCGTGCCGGTCAGGGATTTTGTCCTGGAAGACAGATCGGATCAGGCGGTTTATGCCAGAACCGCCGCCAGAGCTTTTAATCCGCGTTCCGATGAAGAAGTTCCCGTCGCCGTTTTGGCGCAGGCGGGAACGGGAATCGGCAAAACGCTGGGATATTTGGCGCCGGCGGCGGTCTGGGTTGAAAAAAACGCCGGATCGGTTTGGATCAGCACGTATACGCGTAACCTGCAGCGCCAGTTGGAAAGAGAGCTGTCGCGCCTTTATCCCGATCCGCAGGTGAAGCGACGCAATGTTGTTGTGCGCAAAGGGCGTGAAAATTATTTGTGTCTGTTGAATTTTGCGGAAGCGGTCGGTCGGATTCCGCAGCTGCCCGCTTCCGCCGTTCCTTTGGGGTTGATCGCGCGCTGGATTTCCAAAACCAAAGACGGCGATCTGAGCGGCGGCGATTTTCCGGGCTGGTTGGGCGATTTGTTGAACAAGCAGGGGTTGGCCGGTCTGGCCGATCAGCGCGGCGAATGTATTTATGCGCAGTGTCCGCACTATAAAAAGTGTTTTATTGAAAAAATTCTGCGCCGCAGCCGGCATGCGAAAATCGTGATCGCCAATCATGCGCTGGTAATGACGCAGCTGGCCGGCGCGACGGAAGACGTCGTTTTGCCGTCGCGTTACGTTTTTGACGAAGCGCATCAGCTGTTTAACGCGGCGGACGGTGTTTTCGCCGGCGAAATCAATCTGCGCGAAGGATTGGAAATGCGGCGGTGCCTTTTAGGGGCGGACGACCGTCGGCATACCGTCCGCGCGCAGGGAATCCGGCGCAGGATAGAAGACCTGACTTTGGTTGCGCCGGATATCGGCGCCATAACGCAGGAAGTCGCGGAATCGGCCGCTTTTTTGCCGCGGACGAATGCTTTGTCCCGATTGAAAAACAGAACGCCGCAGGGGAATTTTGAAAAGTTTTTAACGCAGGTTTACCGCCAGGTTGCCGCACGGGCGGAACAGGTTGACGCTTTATATTCGCTGGAATGTGATCCGCGCCCCGCCGCGCCCGAATTGACGGATACGGCTTTGACGCTTTACGGCGATGTGAAACTGCTGGAAGAAAAAGTTCGGCTGCTGATCCGCCTGATTGAAAAATACATGAACGACAATGCCGCGGATATTGAAACGGCTGACAAACAAAGATACACCGCCGTTTTGCGGTCGCTGCGCAAGACGGCGGCGGAACCGCTGGCCGTGTGGCGCATTATGCTGGAACAGCTGAATTTAAAAACGCCCGCCGATTTTGTCGACTGGCTGGAAATTACGCGCATGGACGGATTTGACGCGGACGTCGGCTATCACAGGCATTGGATTGATCCGACTTTTCCGTTTGCTCATGTCCTACGCCAGACGGCGCACGGCGTTTTGATGACTTCGGCGACGCTGGCGGATAAAAGCGGCGACCGTGAAAAAGATTGGGATATTGCAGCAAAGCGGACGGGAACGGCGCATTTTAAATTGTCCGACCTGCCGTTTGACTTAACACGGGCGGATTTTAATTCGCCATTTGATTATGCCAATAACACGCGGGTCATTATTGTGACCGATGTTGATAAATTTGATCCGGCGCAGGTGGCGGCTGCTTACCGTGAATTGTTTTTGGCGGCAAACGGCGGGGCTTTGGGGATTTTTACGGCGATAAAAAGATTGAAAGCCGTTTATCAGCGTATCAAAGAACCTTTGGCGGATGTCGGTCTGCCATTGTTGGCGCAACATATTGACACGGTAAATCTGCAAACTCTTTTGGATATTTTCAAAGCGCAGGAGGAATCCTGCCTGCTGGGCACGGACGCGGTGCGCGACGGCATTGACGTGCCGGGAAAATCGCTGCGCATGATCGTTTTTGATCGTGTGCCGTGGCATCGTCCCGACATCGCGCATAAGGCGAGAAAAGCCGCGTTCGGCGAAGCGGGGGA
>ERZ779737.1899-NODE-1899-length-15014-cov-3.376897_pt1 | contig 15014 bp, 10 predicted proteins | sample MGYA00511889_ERZ779737 | MGnify/ENA primary metagenome ERZ779737 (study PRJEB29588, sample SAMEA2163575) | human gut metagenome | biome: human gut; feature: human-associated habitat; material: faeces | place: Denmark | collected 2008/2010 ...
GTAAGATACAACACATCCGTTTGTAGCAACAACTTTCTCAAATCTACGGATTTTAAGGTTCTCACCGATCACTGCAACTTTCTCTACTAAAGCATCTTTTACAGTCTTAGATGGATCCTCATTCCATTTTTCTTCCATGAATGCATCCATATCAGCTGCATCAGACTCAACAGCCTGCTCTGCAACAGCTTTTACGAACTGCTGGAATGTCTCGTTTTTAGCAACAAAGTCTGTCTCAGAGTTAACTTCGACAACAGCTGCTGTCTTGTCATCTTTTACAACTACTGTACAAAGACCTTCTGCAGCAATTCTGCTTGCTTTCTTCTCAGCTTTTGCCTGTCCATTTTTTCTTAAGTACTCAACAGCCTCGTCCATATTTCCGTCTGTCTCGCCTAAAGCTTTTTTACAATCCATCATTCCAGCACCTGTTTTAGCTCTTAATTCAGCTACAGTTTTAGCATCTACCATTATTATTTCCTCCTATTTTAAAGCTTGTAGTAATTCTTCTTTTTTCATTGAAGAATATCCTTTAACTCCTCTTTTTTTAGCTAACTCTTTTAATTCAGTTAATGTTTTAATAGTTAAATCTTCATCTTCAGTTTGTTTTTCTTCTTTGATTTCTGCTTTTGTTTTTTCATTATCTAATGATTCAACAAATACTTCTTTTACAGTTTTAGCAGATTTTCCATCTTTTTTAGGTTTTTCTTCTTCAGTTACATAGTCAACTAATTCTAAACCTCTTGCTTCACAAATAGCGTTTGTTAATACTCCTAACATAACTTTAACACTTCTTACAGCATCGTCGTTACCCGGAATTACGAAATCAACATCATCTGGATCACAGTTTGTATCTACAATACCAAATACTGGAATATTTAATTTTCTTGCTTCACGAATTGCAGTAATTTCTTTCTTAGGATCTACAATAATTAATGCACTTGGTAATTTTTCCATGTTACGAATACCACATAATACGGCATTTAATTTATCATATTCTTTTTTAAGACCGATAACTTCTTTTTTAGGTAACATTTCAAATGTTCCATCAGCTTCCATTTTTTCGATTTCTTCTAATCTCTTAATTCTCTTTCTAATTGTTCTAAAGTTAGTTAATGTTCCACCTAACCATCTTTCAATTACATAATATGAATTACTTCTTTCTGCTTCTTCTTTTGCAGCCTCATTTGCTTGTTTTTTTGTTCCTACAAATAAGAAAGTTCCACCATTTTCAGCAATTTTCTTAATTTCAGCATAAGCATTTTCTATACATGCAGCTGTTTTTTCTAAATCGATAATATAAATATCATCTCTTGCTGTAAAAATGTATTCCTTCATTTTAGGATTCCATCTTTTTGTTTGATGTCCGAAATGAACACCAGCTTCTAATAAGTAGCTCATTGATACTACTGCCATTTAAATCATTCCTTTCGTTATTTACCCTTAAACTTCTTCCTTTGTTATCAACCCATGGCCACTAGATAACTCAGTCTGTTTAAGTACATTTTTTCGGCTTTTTAGCCATTTATATATTATCAAATTAATATATCTATTTCAAGTTATTTTTTATCTTTTTTGATATATTTTTTTAGTTCTTTTTCAACTCTAGCTTTAATTAATAATAGTCTTTCTTTCGGATTCATGAAATTGGGGAAAGCTTCTACTAAACGTTTATATAGTACGTTCTTATTAATAAGTATTTTTTTCACTTTTTTAGTTATTTCTTCTGTACCATCTTTTTCAACAGTTTTAAGGGTACCTTTGAAACCAAACATAATTATTAAAGAAATAGTATAATCAATTATATATATTATAAATAAAACTATCGCTGTTATTTTAATTGTTTCAAAGTTAAATAAATTTAGTAGATATTCGAATATAGGATTAATAACACATATTACTAATGTTCCTAGAATTCCAAATGGAATCATTGTTTCAGCACAAATACGACCATTTAAATTGAATCTTTTAGTTGAATAATCCCACCATCTTGCTTTAAATATTTTTTCCATAAAATAACTAGTAAAATATTCAAGTAGTGAACAAATAAATATTGCATATATAAATAATGTTAAAGGATTATCTTTATATCTACTTAATGTTAAAATCATTAAAATACAACCATGACCATAAATTGGACATATTGGACCTATTAAAAAGCCTCTATTTATAAATTTATGTTTTTCGATTAATTTTCCTATTACTTCAATAAGCCATCCAATAAAAGAATAAATTAAAAATAATAGAAAGTAATAATAAATTTCATTCATATACTTTATCCTCCATAATATGATTTTACACAAAATCTATAAAAAAATAAAGAAAAAATAGAAGTACTCTCTATTGTGGTACTTCTATTTTAAATGTTGCTGTAAATTGTTTACCTTGATCTTCATTTTGAGGAGAATTAGTTCCTTCTAAATTAAATGTTACACGATATCTTTGTGTTGTTTTCTTAGCTATTCTAACATCTTTAACAAGATATGAATTTACTTTAGGGGCAACTGTGTATCCAAAGCTTTGTACACCATTGGTTGCATCTAACTTATATTTAAAGTTATTAGTTGTAAAAGTATTTAATCCAACTTGCATTATTATAGAATATGTTAAGTCAACGTTTGATAAATTTTCAACTGTAAATGTCTTATATGGTCTTATAACTTCATAATTAGGTTGATCATCTGGCATAATTCCTTCTATACTTAATGTTTCTCCATCAACAAATCTTAAAATTAATGATGCTGTTTCTTGGTCGGTATCTGGTGTACCAGTCGTAGTTGATGAACCATTATGCTTTCCACCACCAATTGGTGATTCAATTAGATTTTGATCTGGTTTTCCATCACCATCGGTATCACACATGATATCACATTTGTTGTCACCATCAACGTCCAAGTTCATGTCTGGTATTCCATCATTATTAGTATCAATATCTAAATCTGGTTTTCCATCGCCATCGATGTCAATGTTTAAATCTGGCCAACCGTCACCATTTATATCACAATTTATTTCACAAACAACACCTTCTTGAGTTACATCTGTTACTAAATTGTAATCTGGTTTTCCATCGCCATCGTAATCAATATTAAACATTGATTTTCGATTACCTTTATAATCTATATTTAAATTTGGTTTATTATCTTTATCTGTATCAATATTAATATCAGCTTTTTTATCACCATCAATATCAATATTAATATCGGCAATTCCATCGCCATCAATATCTTTATTTAAATCTTTAATACTCCAATAATATACACCTGCATATGATGCTCCTACAATAGAAAATATTAACCCCCAAAATGCGAGTAAGATTAATCCCATTCCGACAACTTTTTTATCGGCTACTTCAAATTTTAAAGTTAATTTTTGTTTTGAAACTTTTAAGTTATGAGGTAAATATGTGTAATCATCAGCAGTAGATAATGTCAAAGAAATTACTTTCATGACATGTTTTCTATTTACTTTTAAATTATCTTTATAAATATCTTCTAATACTTTTTTTATTTCATCATATTGAGCTTTATCACTTAATAAATTAAATTTTGTTAAATCTATTTCTTTACCGGGAAAGTCTTTTATTGGATTTTCTTTTTGTTTATTTGTTTTGTTTAATTTTACTTTTTCATCTTGTTTTTTCTTTTTCATATAGACCTCCTTTATTTAAATAAATTTACTGCTTTATTAAATCTTGAGTTATGATTATCAATAAAGCTTTTATATGCTTTTCTAGCATTATCTTTTTCAGCATTTTTATATTCAGTTGCAGCTGTAATCTTACTTTCAATATTTTTTCTTAATTCTTTTTCATCAATATCAAATTTACTAGCATATTCGTAAACCGCGTCAACTATATCTATATTTTGTAGAGGTAATACGCTTCCTCTTTTGGAAACTGTATCATTTAAAATACAATAATTTAAGAATGATGTTAAATCTAGGTTATGTTTCATTGAAGGTGTTGATAAATCTGTTTCTTCTTTTTTCTCTTTAACAGGACTATTTATTTCAAAATCTTCAATTGTTTCCCACAAATGTAAGGCAGTTACAAAGTTATAATCTTTTAAGATAACGTTTGTTTTTCTAATAGGACTTCTAACAATTGTTGCACCCTTCATCATCTTCATAAATTTACTAGACATAAAGTCTTCAAGAACATTTTTAATATGTTCAATTTTTTCTTCACGATCACGAAGTTCTTTTTCATCGGTTTTTACTTCAACATTTTTTTTGGCTGTTACTTCTAATTTTAATGATATATTTTGATCATCATAAAATGTTTCAGAATTATAGTTTAATTTCTTTTCGTTTGTATTATCAGCTGATTGTTCTTTATATGTTAATTGTTCTTCTACAAAACGATTTAAGGTTGTAATTAAGGTATATATAAATCTATTTTCATATAGATCTATTGTTTCTTCTTTGAAGATGTTAAGTAATTTTATTGGTTTAACAAAGCCATCATCATCTACTTCTTGAATATAGTTGGTATGAACTGCTAAATCTTTAATTGATTCTAAAGATATTTTTTTGGTTTTTTCAATTCTTACAACATCTTCTTCAGAAACGATAAATCTACGAGGATTCCTGATAATATTATCTATAGCAGGAATTGCCTCTTCAATTGTATCTACCCAGGAATAATCTATTTCAATTTCTTGGATATTATGTTTTGCATCAAAACTTGATTTGGTTTCTTTTATATATCTATCAGCATCCTCTTGAGGTAAATCTTGTACCAATAGTCCAATTTCATTGTTCATAAATTATCCTTCTTTCTTTATATTTACATTTGTTTCTTTAATCTATCTAGGAAATCTTTACATTCTTTCATGACATCTTGTCCAAATGTTTCATCTAAGAATGCTTTAAATCCATCTATTTCCCCTCTAATATAGGCTAAGTTTAATTGGTTGAATTTTCTTAAGATTTTGTTAGCGATAAGATAATCAACTGCTACCATTTCATCACCACCGCAAGCAACAAATACAGGAACGTAATCTTTAATTTGTTTTAAAATACGGTTACCAAATGCCATACGGAAATGGTTAATTACATATTCATCCATTTTGTTAATTTTTGCTAAAACTTCGTCTGATAGAGGATGATCTACCCATGCTTTTTTAAATAAGCTTTCAAAATATTCAGCTGTTATATCTAGAGGCTCTGTATCTGGCGCTTCAAACGCAACACTTTTATTATCAATGTTAATTGGTAAAGCACGGTCGTAAACTTTATCAGTTACCATAAATGTTGAGTCATCGTTATTAATTGTACCGCAATACCACATATTATTTGGAATTCTAAATCTTCCTTCTTCTAATAATTTTGGATCGTTTGGCCAAGCATTTGGTACTAAACTAATTATCCATTCGTCAGTTGAAGGAAGTTCTAAAACTGAAAGCATTTCGGCAAAGTAGTATTCAACACGTGAAATGTTCATTTCATCTAGAACTGTTAAATAAATTTTTGGATTATATCTTGCTTCATACATTTTAGCAAGAACTTGAGTTTCATTAAATCTTTTGGTAAATTCGTTGAAATAACCATAAATTTCAGTACTATCTCTCCATGATGGTTGTACTGATGCAATAGTACTTTCATTTTTAACAAAGTATCCCCATGCATATGCAAGTGATGTTTTACCTGTACCAGAAATACCTTGTAAAATAATTAATCTATTTGATGCAAACGCACTTACAAATAATCTAATTAAGTTTATATCATAGTAAAGATGTAATCTACTAGCAGCATAATTTCTAAATTGTTCACATAACGCATCTAATGAAATAGTTTCGTTTAATTCTGGCTTAACAAAATTAGCGTACTCTTCATCAATTTTAGTTAATTTATAGAATCTACTATCATTTGCTTTGCTAATAACGTTACCATTTTCATCATATTCAACTTCTTCATTATTAGCTTCATTTGCCATTTCTTTGAATCTTTCATTTTCAGCACGAAGTTTTGCAACGTCGTTATTTAAACTTTCAATTTCATCAACTAATGTTTCTTGATGATGAACATTATGTCTAAATCTTATTAATCTTCTAATTAAACGATATATTAAAAATCCAATTAATCCAAAAAGAATTAATAAACTAATAATTGATATTGCAACTATTAGAGGACTTACTCCACTATGATTATTAATAATATCAATGTAGTTAGCTATATTAAATATTCTAATTAAGGCATTGCCTATTCCTTTTATTAAATCCCAAATTCCACCTATTAAAGGTTCCATAAATTCAAGAAAAAAATCACTATTTGTACTTACGCTCATATTTCATTCTCCTAACTTTCTTCAGCAATATTACGGTCTAATACTAAACCATCAAATGCTTCTATGATTATTTCCACTTTTTCTTTTATTTTTTCATCTATTACTTCTTTATGATTAGAATAATAATCCTTACTAATTAAATATTTTTCTTTATTATCTATTTCATTAATTATAGTATTTTTACTAGCATAGATAAAATAATTTAATTTATTATTATTTAATTTTTTCTTTATTTCATCATTAATATCGTCATAATTTATTAATAAAATGATATGTTTATTTAAGTATTTATTTTTGTTTAAGTTTTTAATTTTATTAATTGATTGGTCATCTTTTAAGAATTTTTCTTTAATTGGTATAAAGAATATTTTATTAAATTTTCTTACGGATAACAATTTCATTAAAGTTACTACAACTAATTCGGCACTAATAATGGTAAATTTATTATCATAATTATCTTTGTCAAAAATGTAAGATACTGCTCCACTATTAATTTCTTTTAAACCAGGTACTGAATAGTTATACTGTGTTATGTAGTAATTATTTTCTTTTGAAATATCAATATACTTATTGAATGAAATATTACTATTTAATAATTCATATATTTTTCTTTCTTTTCTAACATTCGTTTTTATTAATTCTAATAATATGTTGGTATTCTTCTTACCATCATCTATAATGTTTATAAATGATATTTTATTAAACTTTTCTAAATGATTTAAAAGAATGGTTTTATAATTTATGTTATTAATTGTGTAAGGACTTGTTGATATATCAATGTTATTTGCGATATGAATAACAATTGCACAAAGAATTATTTCTTTTTCGTACACTTTTATTTCAAACGCTCTTTGTTTATCAATAAAATATGTTATAACACTATAAAGTTCCCTATCGATGTTATATTTTGAAATTTCTTTGTTGTTAATGAAACACATTACTAAATCTTTATCTATATGATTAGTTAATTTGGAAAAATAATCGTTTATAATGTAGTTTAAACTATCTTCAATATCTTTTTTCTTATGCCAAAATTTATTTTTTTCAATGCCTAAAATTTTGGAAAGTAAGATTGAATACTGATATACAGTCTTAATCTTATATTTAAAATAATCTTCATAATTATCAATATTCACAAAATCACTACCTTCTATTCTCTTAAAATTATAACAAAATAGATTTATAAGTTCAAGATATTTGAATACAAAAAACTAGCCATTTTGATAGCTAGTTTAATTTTTTTATTTTATAATTAAATGATCATCTTTAACATCAATATTAACTGTTTCACCAAATTTAATATTATCATTTATTATTTCGGTTGCAAGTAAGGTTTCTAAATTTCTTGAAACAAATCTTTTAATTGGTCTTGCACCATATTTTTCATCAAAAGAATTATTAATAATGTAGTCTTTAGCAGCACTTGTTAAATTAAGTTTTATTTTTTTATCGTCTAAACGTTTTTCAATATCACTTATAATTTTATCTAATATTTCATAAACTGTCTTTTTATCTAGTGATTTAAACATAATTATTTCATCTATACGATTGATAAATTCTGGCTTAAATGTTCGTTTTAATTCATCCATTACTAATTTATCCTTATCTGGAACGTTTTCTAAAATGAATTCACTACCTAAATTTGAAGTCATGATAATGATAGTATTTTTAAAATCTACGGTTCTTCCTTGAGAATCAGTAATTCGTCCATCATCTAAGATTTGTAATAAGATATTAAAGACGTCTTTATGAGCTTTTTCAATTTCATCAAATAGGACAATACTATAAGGATTACGTCTTACTGCTTCAGTTAATTGACCACCTTCATCGTATCCAACGTATCCAGGAGGCGCTCCAACTAAACGTGATACTGAATGACTTTCCATATATTCACTCATATCAATACGAATAATATGTCTTTCATCATCAAATAATTCGTAGGCAAGAGTCTTAGCAACTTCAGTTTTACCAACACCTGTTGGGCCTAAGAAGATAAATGAACCAATTGGTCTATTTGGATCTTTAATTCCAGCTCTTGAACGGATTATTGCTTCACTTACTAATTTTAATGCTTCATCTTGACCTTTAACACGTTTTTTCATATTTTCTTCTAAATGAATTATTTTTTCTCTTTCACCACCAACTAATTTACTTATTGGAATTTTGGTCCAATTAGAAATTATTTTGGCGATGTCTTCTTCATCAACTGTATCTGATAAGATTTCATTTTTATTTTGTTTATTTAATTCTTCTAATTCTTTTTCAAGTTTTGGAATAGTTCCATGTCTTAATCTAGCGGCTGTTTCTAAATCATAGGTGTTTTCGGCTTGTTCTAGTTTAAAGTTAGCACGTGAGATTTCTTCTTTTTTAGATTTAATTTGATCGTTAATAGATTTTTCTCTTTCCCAATCATTTCTTAGACGAGATTCATCTTCTTTTAATTTAACTAAATCATTATCTATTTCTTCTACTCTCTTTTTGCTTAATTCATCTTTTTCTTTCTTTAGAGCTTGTTTTTCAATTTCTAAACGCATAATTTTTCTAGTTAATGTATCTAATTCAGTTGGAACAGAGTCCATTTGAACTTTAATTGTAGCACAGGCTTCATCAATTAAATCAATGGCTTTATCTGGTAAGAAACGATCAGTGATATATCTATTTGAAAGATTAGCAGCAGCTATAAGTGCTCTATCTTTAATATTAACTCCATGATGAACTTCAAATCTTTCTTTTAGTCCACGAAGGATGGTAATTGTATCTAAAACGCTTGGCTCTTGTACAATAACTTTTTGGAAACGTCTTTCTAAGGCACCATCTTTTTCAATGTATTTACGATATTCGTTTAAGGTTGTAGCACCTATACACAAGATTTCACCTCTAGCAAGCATTGGTTTTAACATGTTACCAGCATCCATTGCTCCCTCTAAGGCACCAGCACCTACAATCATGTGAATTTCATCAATAAACAAGATAATTTCGCCATTAGAATCTTTAATTTCTTTTAAGACGGCTTTTAATCTTTCTTCAAATTCACCACGATATTTAGCACCAGCAATTAATGCTCCCATATCTAATTCCCAAATTGTTTTATTTTTTAAACTATTTGGCACATCGCCTTTAACAATTCTTTGAGCAAGTCCTTCAACAATAGCAGTTTTACCAACACCGGGCTCACCAATTAATACTGGATTGTTTTTAGTTTTACGAGATAAAATTCTAGTTATACTTCTAACTTCTTCATCTCTTCCAATTACGGGATCAACTTTGCCATCTTTAACAGCTTTTGTTATATCTCTACCATATTTTTCTAAGGAATTTTGTAAACTTTCCCCAAATGGATTTTCCATATTCATAAATACCCCTCCTTTTTAATTATGTATATTTTCCATATACATTATGTATTATAGCACTTTTTTAGCACTTGTCAAGTGTGAGTGCTAAAAAAAGATAAAAAAATTAATAATTTTATTTAACAAAATTATTAACTAATTTTAGATAAAAATTATTTAATTTTTCGGATATATTATCTACCCTTTTAGATATAAATTTATTATAAAATAACTCCAATGTTAATTTTCTTATTTCTTCAACAATTAAGCAAACTATAAAAGTTAATAAAACTGAAATAAGCATATGGATGATTAAATAATATGAAGAAACACAATTATAATTATTAAAAATATTTTTCCATAAGTAGCTTCTCATAACTGGTGTTTCTGATAATAGATATACTCCAAAAACACAGCTTGATACATTATTGATAATTTTATTGGAAAACTCTTTGTTACTCTTAAAGATATTAAATAGTGATACTGAAATCATAACTACTATTAAAGAATTACGACTGTATAAATAATCAATAAATCTAATACCTATATTATTATTTAGATATTCTAAACCAATAGTTGATAGAATTAATATGAGCAGGGATATAATAAATAGTTTTACTGACTTATTTTTATTTAAATAATTGTCTTTATATTTTCCATAGTAAGCACCAATTAAGTATATAATTATTAATTGAATCAATTCATTGAAATAATATAGCTGACCAGTGATAAAATTTAGAACCGAAAACACTATGAGACTTAAGGATATTAATTTTATAAGATCTTTTTTATTTAAATTATTTATCATCACATTAATATATGGATGAAATAGATAAATGATAAAGTAGACGCTGGCAAACCAATATTCTTCAAAAGTGATTGGAAAAAAGCTTTTGATAAATGTTGTATAAGAAAATGGTTCTAAATTTAATAATACAAATAAGATATAAACTCCAACTGAATAAAAAATTATTTGAAGCCATAATTTAAGTAATTTGCTTAATTTAACTTTGGAACTATTTATTAAATAATAACCAGTAATTAACATAAATAATTCACTACCTATATTACCTAATGTCATCATTTGTAATAAGATTTTATTTATTCCGAAAGATAATTCCTTAACATTTGTAACATTATGAACACTATAATGACTTATAACTATTAATAATATCGCTATTATTCTTAAAATCTCAATATTAGTATTTCTTTTGGTATTAACTACTACTTTTTTCATAAAATTCACACCTTAATATAAATATAACATAATTTTAGCAAAATAAAAAAACTAATTACTCTGATAAAATAATTAGTCCTAGTTTTAAGAATAATCACAAACTTTAATAATTTGTTTCTTTTAAAAACTATTATTAAATTTACAAGAATATTATCAGTATTCATGGCGATTACTTATCTTTTGAAGTTTTCTTTCTTCTTAACTATAGTTATATCTAGCGTAGATAAGATTGCAATTTATGCAACTTCTTTACTACCAAAAGCACACCCCGAATTAATTAATATTTATTAATTATTATAGCTTTCACAAACTTACTTTGTAAAAAATAATTAATAATATTTTTTATGCATATTTTAAACTTTAATTAAAATATGCAAAATCATTAATTATGAACATGCTTCATATCTTCTAGATAATACTATTATATGCAATATTTTTTTATTTATCAATACATTTTATGAAATTTTTGTTAATTTTTCTAAAATTATTTGATAACTGTCTAATCTTTTTTGAACTTGACCTTTAATTTTTACTATATCCCCTATTTTTAGTTCGTTTAAGTATGATGTTTTTTTAGGAAAAACAGTACATGAAATCTTTCCTGTATCATCTGATAAATCTAAGAATGCCATATTATCTCCTTTTTTTGTTTTAATTGATTTTATATTTTCTATTAGAACAGTAACTTCAATAAATTTATCAAAATATTTTGGGAGATCTTTTGATTTTGGACAAATATACTTACTAGATGGATGATTGGAAATATAAAAGCCATATAATTCGTACTCTTTTTGCATTAATAATGTTTTATCATATTCAGGGAATGTTTCTATAATAGGTTTATTAATTAATGTTTTATCTAATTCATTTATTAATTCAGAATAGATTAGTGCTGAACTTATATTGTTAATTAAGGTTTGTTTGGTTTCATGAAAACAATCTAAAGCCCCAGCATATATTAAATTTTCAATTATTCCCTGTTTTAATTTTAAATGATAGATAGAACTTATGAAATCATAAAAGTCATTGTATGGAGCATTTTTTGATATTTCTAATGCGATATCTTTGGTTATATCTTTAATAGAAGTTAATGGCATTATAACTCCATCATCAAATATATATTTATCCGTACTTAAATTAATTGATGGCTTAATAACTTTAATATCATTGCTTTTTAATATATCAATATATTCTTTAGTTTTTTTGCTTGAAGATAAGTTATCATTTAAAAGAGTTTTATAAAAGTATGGCATATAATGACATTTCAAGTACATCATTTGGTAAGCAATTAGAGCATATCCTACGGAGTGGGATTTATTAAATCCATATTCGGCAAACTTTATTATTAAATCAAATATTTCAGTACTTTTTTCTTTGGTATATCCGTTTTTAATGGCTCTCTCTATGAAATTAGATTTTTCGGATAAAATAATTTGTTCATTCTTTTTAGAAATTGCTCTTCTTATTAAGTCGGCTTCACTAAAGGAATATGACGCTACTAATCTTAAGATTTGCATTATTTGTTCTTGATAAACAATTATTCCATATGTATCTTTTAAAATATCAGATAATGAATCATCAATATAAGTTATTTCTTCTTTTCCATTTTTTCTTTTAGCATAAGAATCTATTTCGGCGTTTGCGCCAGGACGAATTAACGCAAGTGATACAATTATATCTTTAAAATTGGTTGGTTTAATTTTAAGAAGTAAATTTTTCATACCTAAACTTTCAAACTGGAAGATACCATCTGTTTTAGCTTCACTAAACATTTTATAAACTGCTTCATCATTTAAATCGATATTATTTAAATTTATTTTTTCAGGTATATCATTTAAAATATCAGAAATTGTTGTTAAATTTTTAATAGCAAGAAAGTCCATTTTTAAAAGGCCAATATCTTCTAGATAATCTTTTGTAAATCCAGCTAAATAATTATCACCATTTTTAATTATAGGAATTACATTATCTAAATTTTCTTTGCATATTACTACACCAGCTGCATTAGTACTAATATGTTTTTTGATTCCTTCTATTTTCATAGCAACATAATAAACTTCTTTAATATCTTTATTATTGTTAAGAATTTTAATTAAATCCTTAGTTAGATTTTCTTTTAATGTTTTTTTAGGATCGATATATTTATTTAGGATGGAAATATCAACATCTAATATTTTGCTTACAGATAATAAAGCTGCTTTAGTAGTTAATGTTCCATAAGTCATTACGGGCATAACATTTTCTTTACCATATCTTTCTTTAACATAAGCAATTATTTCTTCTCTTTTAGTAGCATCAAAGTCAATATCAATATCAGGCATAGTGATACGTTCAGGATTTAAAAATCTTTCAAATAGAAGATTATATTTTAAAGGATCAATAGATGTTATTCCTAAGCTATAAGTAACAAGTGAGCCTACGGCTGAGCCTCTTCCGGGACCGACATATATATTATTTTTGATAGCGTATTTAACGTAGTCATAGACAATTAGAAAATAATCAACATAGTTCATACTTTTAATAACTTTTAATTCATACATTAATCTTTTTTTGTAATTTTCTGGTATATTACCATTTAATCTTTTTGTTAATCCTTTGATGGCAAGGGCTTCTAGAAAATTGTAACTGTTTTCGATTGTATCATCGTAATGAGGAATTAAATTTTTACTATAGGTTATTTTGATATCAATTTGGGAAGTAAAATCATGAATATCCTCTATTTTTAAATAGTAATGACTATAATCAATGTCATTGTAACTCGCATATGTTTTATTTTCTTTAATCATATTTAAATAATTTAAGTATTTAGTATTTTCTTTAGTTAGAGATAATGTTAAATTAAAGTAAACAATGTTTGGAGTTAATTTTAATGCTTCATTCTTTTCTTCTTCAGTTTGATAACCAATATAGGAATTAGGTATTTCTTTTAATAATTCTTTTGATTTAAATGGGATAATTGTTAATATATCATTAGTTAATAAATCCTTATTAAATTCATTTTCAATTATATAGGTATTTATTTTAAGAAGTTCTTTATAACCTTGTTCATTTTTAGCATATAAATATATTTTATGATTTTGATAATTAACTTCTAAACCAATAACTGGTTTAATATTGTAGTTTTGACATAGTTTTAAGAATTCAGCAACATAGCAAAGATTATCATCAACAATACCTAATGTGTTAATATTGTTTGTTACAGCATATGAAAAAAGATCTGGTAATTTAATCATACTAGATAAAACATTATAGTCAGTTTTAATTGATATTATTTCTTTCATATGTACCTCTCTAAGGGTATTATATCATTTAAATTAACAAAATGCCTTAAAAACATTGACTTTATTTAAGATATTATGATAAAATCAATGAAGATTTTAATTAAGGAGGAAAGAAAATGGCTAAAAATATTTCAAGCAAAAAACCTTTATCTATTAAATTAAGCTCTCATGCTAATAATAAAACTAATAGTAAACAAAAACCTAACTTACAAACTTATACAATCAATGGTGTTAAGGTTAGATTAACAGCAAGAGAAGCTAGAGTTTTTAAGAAAGCTGCTAAGTAAGATATCCAGTGTTTGGATATTTTTTATTGCAAAAATTTAATATAAAAAAAGAAGCAGGTTATTTTGCTTCTTCTTGAGCTCTTGTTTCTCTAATTACAGTTATTTTAATTGTACCTGGGTATTGCATTTCAGATTCAATTCTTTCTTTAATTTCTCTAGCAATCTTAAACGATGTTAAATCATCAACTTTATCTGGTTTTACAATAACTCTAAGTTCACGACCTGCTTGCATTGCGAATGTTTTATCAACACCTTCAAAACTATTACCGATTGTTTCTAGTTCTTCTAGTCTCTTGATATAGTTTTCCATAGTATCGTTTCTAGCACCAGGACGTGATGCAGACATTGTATCAGCAATTGATACTAAAACTGATATAATATTTTTTGCTTCTTTATCTCCATGATGAGATTCAATAGCGTTAATTACTACTTCATTTTCACCATACTTTTTAGCAAGATCTGCTCCGATTTCAACATGTGATCCTTCCATTTCGAAATCAATGGCTTTTCCTATATCATGTAAAAGTCCTGCTCTTTTAGCAAGGTTAACGTTTTCGCCAAGCTCAGCAGCCATAATTCCACAAAGGTATGAAACCT
>ERZ779737.1900-NODE-1900-length-15003-cov-5.330345_pt1 | contig 15003 bp, 15 predicted proteins | sample MGYA00511889_ERZ779737 | MGnify/ENA primary metagenome ERZ779737 (study PRJEB29588, sample SAMEA2163575) | human gut metagenome | biome: human gut; feature: human-associated habitat; material: faeces | place: Denmark | collected 2008/2010 ...
TTATACCTATAAATGATATTATGGAAAATAGAGTAAGAGATTATCCAGATGATTATTATTTAAGTGGATTTAATAATATGAATGAAGTTAGATATGAAGAATAATGAAAGAAAAGCAACATAGAGAAAAATGCATAATAATTATATTTATTTAAAAATAAGAAAATTAGGAGGAGAAAGAATATGAAAAATAATAAGAAAAAATTATTTGTTACTACTATGTTAATGTTTTTATTTACCTTTTGTATTGCACCGTTAATAACATTTGCAGAGGATTTAGATTTGAGTACAGCAAATATAGATATTGAGGGTGTAAAATTTAATTATAATCCTGGTGATAAGCCTGAAGCAAAAGCTTATAAATGTGATCCTTGGGATGAACTTTATGATATAGAGTATGAATACTGGGAAGAGATGGAAACTGATGTTAGTGGAGAGTATATTCCAGTTAAGTTTTGGTATTCTGATGAAACAAAAAATAATGAGTTATCACAAGATAAAAAAATAACTACTTTTGAAGAAGGAAAAACATATATGTATAGTATTTCTCTTAAAGCAAAAGATGAGAATAAATTTGGAAGTAATATTTCAGTAAAAGTAAATAATACAGAAATAAATAGTGCAAATGTGAAAAGTTTTGAAACAACACTTTTTGTAACTGCTGTGAAAACAATAAAGCCAACAAAACCAGTTCAATTAAAACACATCAACATCATAGAATTAAATAATGCAACAATTAGTTTTAATGTAAATGATAAACCAGTATTTACTGGAAAAACACCTGATGATTCATCATATGTATATCAGTTTGAAGGTTGGGAAACTAAAGATGGTGCAGGTATAACTTCAGCTGAATTCTTTAATAAAGGTTATGAAAATCTTATCACTATTTTTGAAAGTAAAAAAGATTATCAATATATTTTATATTTTAAAGCTAAAGAAGGATATGCTTTTACAAGATATACTAAATTAAAAATAAATGGTAAATATTATAACTATAGAGTATCTGATTGGGAAACAGAAACAAATGTTGATGAATTTTCAACAACATGGAGAATGTATCCAGAGCTAGCAATGACACCTATATCTTCTGAACAGTCTGAACAAAATACTGTAAAGGAAATTAAAAGTACAGGAGTAATAAATGGTAGTATTACATTTGAAAAAGAAGTAAGCAAAAACTATACTTTGGATATTAAGAAAGTAGAAATAAAGAAAGAATTATCTGATAAAAATGTTAAATATTTAGTAGATATTAATATATTAGAAAATGGCGAAGTTGTTAAAATTAATGATACTAAAATGCAAATAAAAATTGCTTTACCGGAAGATTTAAAAGGTTATAAAAAATATGAAGTAGTTTATATTAAAGATAACAAAATCCAAGAAAATATACCTGCTACTATAGAAGATGGATACATAGTATTTGGAACAACTCATTTAAGTGAATATGGAATAATTGCAACAGAAAAGATAAGTAATATAGAAAATCCTAAAACTGGTGATAATGTAGGATTTTATATTGTAACATCTGTTCTTTCAATAATTGGAATAGCTGGGTCTAGATTATATGGTTATAAAAGAAAGCAAAAAAATTAAACAGTGAGTTAGAGTTTTCTCTAACTCCTTTTTAATAAAAAAATAATGATGATATGAAGAAACGAAAATTAAAAATTAAGAAGAAACAAATTATCATTATTTCATGTGTTCTTCTAGTTATATTATTAGTAATAATATTAACAACTACGAACAATGTAAAAGTTAGAAGTAACAAAAATTGTAAAGCTCTTTATATTAATAGAATTGTTAATGTAACAAATTATAAAGATAAAAATAAAGTTGTTGTTAAGTTTGAAAATTATAAAGAACTTATAGCCTAATGTTTCATATACTAAAATAGGTGATAAATATGGCTTTAAAAGGTGTTGTTGTAGATGCTGGGCATGGTGGTAGTGATCCAGGTGCAAGCGGAAATGGAATTATTGAAAAGGATTTAACTCTTCTTATAAGTAAATATATGTATGACAGATTAAGGGAACTCGGTATTCCAGCATATATAACAAGAACTACTGATGAAACAATTGATTCGACAGAAAGAACAAATAGAATTAAAAATGCATTTGGTACATCTAAAGATGTTATAGTAATAAGTAACCATATAAATGCAGGGGGTGGAGATGGTGTAGAAGTAATATATGCACTTAGAAATAATTCTACTTTTTCAAATAAAATCTTAGATGAATTAGCAGCTTCTGGTCAAAACATAAGGAAAAACTATCAACAAAGACTTCCGTCAAATCCTATAAAAGATTATTATTTTATACATAGAAATACTCCAGATACAGAAGCAGTCATTATTGAATATGGTTTTTTAGACTCCAAAGGTGATGATGTAGAGCAACTAAAAAATAATTATAAAGATTATGCAGAAGCTGTAGTTAGAGCAATTACTGAATATAAAGGTTTGCCTTATATCGCACCTACTGAAAGTGACTTTTATACAGTACAAAAAGGTGATTCTTTATGGAAAATTGCAACAAAATTTGGTATAACTGTTGATGAACTAAAAGAACTTAATAACTTAAAAAATAATACTATAACAGTTGGGCAAAATTTAAAAGTTAAATTAACTGAAGAAAAACCAATTGAGGATTACTTATTGTATACCATTAAAAGCGGAGACTCTTTATGGAAAATCGCAAGTATGTATGATACAACTGTAGATACATTAATGAGTATTAATAATTTAAAAGGTACTACATTAACAATTAATCAACAAATACTTGTTCCTAAGAAAAAAGATATTGATATAGATATTAATAAAAATGATAAGGGAATATACTATACTGTTAAAAGTGGAGATACACTTTTTATGGGGAATAATGAGTAGTAATTTAAAATTATTGTTGAAATTTAATGCATTTTGAAGAAAAATGTCTTTTTTTATGGTATAATATTAAGTGTTATTAAAACTATGTCAGGGAGGTAGTAATATGTTGGCATTTAATTCTATAAAATATTATTCAATATTAAGCAATCAACTAGAAAGACTTGAAGAATATATTAAATTTATCAATGAAAATAATCCTATAAATGAAAAACAAACCATACTGAAAAAATTTTTAAAAAGTAATGTTGGAACAGGAAATGTATCGACTTTTTCATATATTATAGACAGAAATTCAACTAATGCACCAGAATCTTTAATTAAATCTTATATGGAAAAATTTAAGAGTTTTAAAGTTGGTTTTGATTTTATGTCTTTTTACGGCTTGATAAGAGAAATAGAAGTTGTATATAAAGATACAAATATTGATTATTCATATAAAGATGAAAATTATGGAAATTTAATAATTCATTTAAATAATTTATCAAAATTATATCAAAATGTATTTCAAAGTGATGATAAAGATGATATTGTTTTATTTTTTGATGAAGCAGATAAGGTTTGCTTTGAATATTATTCTGTTAGAAATGGATTATTAAATTTTATTAAATCATTAGAAAATAGTATATATATAAAAATGGAGGAAAAAAATAAAGTATTAGAATTACAGCTTTTAGATATAAATATAGGACTGAATGAATTTGGAGAAACATTATTATTGTTGGAATCATCATATAATGCTATAAAAATGCTAACAAAAAGAAGTGATATAGATAATCTAAAAATTGTAAAAATAGAATCTGGTTCACTATTAGCAATGCTTCTTGGTGATGAAAATATTATTCAATTATTGACTCAAATTATTAAAACAGTAGCAGTAGAAATGTATCAAAAATTTACTACTAATGGTAAATTACAAAAGGAAACAAAAATTATGGAAATGATATCATCTTCTGCAGATGTTATACAAAAATTGGATGATATGGGAATAAATACTGGCAAATCCAAAAGTGATATAAAAGACTGCTTAAATATTACTACAAATAATATTTATAAAATAATCTCAAAAAATGGAAAAATAAAACTAAATGATGAATTACTAAGTATAGGTAATAATGATAAATTAATTGAGTATAAAACTTTATACCTAGATAGTGATAAAAATCATATAGATAATGAGGATGGTAAAAATGATTAAAGGAAAACCGTTTGTAAAATGGGCAGGTGGAAAAAGACAAATAGTAGATAAATTAAAACAATATATTCCAGATGATTTTAATACTTATTATGAACCTTTTGTTGGTGGTGGAGCATTATTGTTTGAACTTTCTCCTAAAAAAGCAGTTATTAATGATTTTAATAAAGAACTTATAAATGTCTATGAATGTATTAAGGATGAAAAAAATTTTGAAGCAATGTGCAGAGAATTAAATCATCATGAAACTGAACATTCAGAAGAATATTATTATGAAATTAGAAATTTAGATAGAGATAAAAAGAAATTTAACAAGTTAGCAAATTATAAAAGAGCAGCACGTACTATTTATTTAAATAAGGCTTGTTTTAATGGTTTGTATAGAGTTAATAGTAAAAATGAGTTTAATGTACCATTTGGTAAAAAAACTAAAGTTAATACCTATGAAGGGCAAAATTTAGGCATTATATGTGGCTATTTAAATTATAATGATATTAAATTATTATCAGTAGATTTTGAAGAAGCGGTTAAAGATGCTAAAAAGGGTGATTTCATTTATTTTGATCCACCTTATGATTCAGATACTTCAATATTCAATAGTTATACTGAAGATGGTTTTAGAAAAGAAGAACAAAAAAGACTTGCCAAAGTATTTAAAGAATTATCTGATAGAGGATGTTATGTAATGTTATCCAATCATAATACAACTTTGATAAATGAATTATATAAAGATTTTAATATTCATGTAATAGAGGCAAAAAGAAATATAAATGCAAATGGAAAGAAAAGAGGTAAAGTAGAAGAAGTTATTATTACAAATTACGAGAATAAAAAAGAATTTGAGTGATAAATAGTGTATAATATATATAGGAGGTTGTGTATGAGTAAGTATTATTATGAAGAAAAAGATTTTAAGCTTATACAAGGCGACTCATTTAAAATATTAAAAGGTATTGAACCTAAAAGTATTGATATGATATTTGCAGACCCTCCTTATTTTTTGTCTAGTGATGGTATTTCTTGTAGTGGTGGTAAAATGGTATCGGTTAATAAAGGTGATTGGGATAAATCTATCAGTATAGAAGAAAAACATAAATTTAATAGAAAATGGATTAAATTATGTTATCAAGTATTAAAAGATAATGGTACTATTTGGATAAGTGGTACAATGCATAATATTTATTCAATAGGTATGGCATTAGAACAAGAAGGATTTAAAATAATAAACAATATAACTTGGAAAAAATTAAATCCACCACCAAATATTAGTTGTAGATTTTTTGTTCATTCTACTGAAACTATTTTATGGGCAAAAAAAGATATAAGAAATGCAAAACACAAGTTTAATTATTCCTTGATGAGAGAATTAAATGGTGGAAAACAAATGAAAGATGTTTGGGAGTCATCTTTAACTAAACCTAGTGAGAAAAAATGTGGTAAACATCCTACTCAAAAACCAATAGAAATATTAGAAAAAATAATATTAGCATCAACTGATGAAAATGATTTAATTTTGGATCCTTTTAATGGAAGTGGTACAACTGGGATTGTTGCTAATAGATTAAATAGAAAATATATAGGTATTGAAAAAGAAAAAAAATTTTTAGATTTAACAATAAGAAGAAAGGAAAGTGATAAAGTTGAATAGAAATTTTAATGAATGGTTAAGTAAATTTAAAACAAGTATATCTGATTATACTTATTATGTTGATTTTGAAAAAATATACAAAAATGTTGATAAAGTAAAAGTAGAACTTAATATATTAAACTCTCTAATAGGTAGTAAAAATATCGAAGAAGAATTTCAAAATATATTAATTAAATATCCAGAAACTTTAGAGTGTATACCACTTTTATTAGCAGTTCGCTCAAGAGAGATATTTGTTAAAGATGAAATAAATGAATATTTATTTAAATTTGATAAAATAGTTTATTCTATAAATGATTATATTAAATTTATGAAAGAAAGTGGACTATTTGATTTATTACAAAATCATATTATAAATAATTTATATGATTATGTACTGGGAATAGAAGTTGGATTAGATTCTAATGGAAGAAAAAATCGTGGTGGACATCTAATGGAAAACTTAGTTGAATCATATATAATTAAGGCTGGCTACAAAAAAAATGTCAATTACTTTAAAGAAATGTATTTAAAAGATATAGAAAAGAAATGGAATTTAGACTTAAGCGAAATGTCTGGACATAATACATCAACAAAAAGATTTGATTTTGTTATTAAGAATGATAAACAAGTATATGTAATAGAAACTAATTTTTATTCTAGTGGTGGTTCAAAATTAAATGAAACGGCTAGAAGTTATAAGATGTTAGCACAAGAATCGAAAAAAGTTGAGGGCATTACATTCATATGGTTTACTGATGGTACTGGATGGAATAGTGCTAAAAAAAATCTTGAAGAAACATTTAACGAATTAGAAACAATGTATAATATTGATGATCTTGAAAATGGTATTTTAGAAAATTTATAAAAAAATAAATCATCCTATAAATTTTAATTGAATTTAGATAATAGGATGATTTTTTAATGCTTTAATATATCATAATATAAAGATTTATTTAATGATAATCCTTTATATCAACCTACAAAGTAGGATGAATTTTGCAAGTGCAAAATTAGAATTGTGTACATGCGATTCCTTATAAAATAAGGACTAAATCGTGTATGATACACAATCTTCTTATCCTGCTATTTCATAATTTAGTTAATTATGAAATGCTTTAGGATGATAGATAAATTTTTCTATAATTTATGACTTGACTCCTTTAATTATTGGAGCTACTATGCATCATGAAAGGAGATGATGTTTATGGATATAATGGAGGTTTATGATAGTATGTAATATTGTTAGGACATATTAAATAATATTACTAAAACAATTCTTATTGCCATAGAATTTATTGGAGGTATTAAACTCTATGGTTAAATACAATGTTAATTTAAAATTTAAAGATGAGGGGAAGTCTTTAAATGAAATAATAACTGAAGTATTAAAAATTAAAATAAAAAAGCAATTTATGATGACTTGCAATAATTTAAAAGTAGAACTACCATGTAATCGTACTCATTATTCCCAAAATGGAAGGAGTTATAATTGATGGTAGGTAATAATAGATTTAAAGTAGGAATATATATAAGATTATCAAGAGATGATGGAAACATTGAATCTGATAGTATTGTTAGCCAAAGAAGTTTACTAAATCAATACATATGCGAGAATAATTATAATCTAGTTGATGAATATGTTGATGATGGTTTTACTGGAACAAATTTTGAAAGACCATCATTTAAAAGAATGATTAATGATATCGAATCTGGAAAAATTAATATGATTATTACTAAGGATATGTCCAGATTAGGCAGAGATTATATTGGTACAGGAGAATTAATTGAAAAGTATTTTCCAAATAAAAATGTTAGGTATATTGCTATTAATGATGGCATAGACACATTTATAGATAATACCAATAATGATATAGCACCTTTTAAAGCAATAATGAATGATATGTATGCTAAAGATATTTCTAAAAAAGTCAAAACTAGTTTGCATTCTAGAATGAAAGATGGTTTATATGTTTCAGGGAGATGTCCATTTGGATATATGAAAGATCCTAATAATAAAAATCATTTAGTTATAAATAATGAACAAGCAGATATTGTTAAATTAATATTTAATTTAGCACTTAAAGGCAATACATATCATTATATAGCACAAGAATTAACTAAAAGAAAAATAAAAACACCAGCAGCTTATTACAATTATGTATGGAATACAAAATGTATAAATACTAATTGTATATCACAAGAGTATGGAGTATGGGTAGATACCACTATAAAAGCAATCTTAACTAACAGGATATATGTAGGAGATACAGTTCAAGGTAAGACTAAAAAGATTAATTACAAGCTTAAAAAGGTAGTTAAAAATAAACCAAATGATTTTATAATAGTAAAAAATACACATGAAGCAATTATTGATAGAGATACATTCGAGTTTGTACAAACTCTACTACCTAAAAATGTTAAAAGGCCAGAGAAGAAAAGGTTTTATTTACTAGATGGACTTTTATATTGTGGAGATTGCAAACATAGAATAACAATCAGATATCAAAATAAAACAGGTAGAAGTTACACCACTTGTGATTATTATAGAACTTATTCCAAATATCATTTGTGTACAACACATACAAACAATTATGAAAATCTAGAAAGAGTTATTTTGGATAACATTAAAGATGTATGTAAAGAGTACTTAGATAAAAGCAAAATAAAAGATTCAATTAGTAATATGGAATTTAAAGATAATTCTTTGAAAATTAAAAAACAAATGGAAGGTTTAGAACTTGCAAATAATAAATTAACAGAAAACTTGGATAAAAACTATATGAATATGTTAAAAGGTATTATTGATGAAGAACAATACATAAGAGTAAGTGAAAATATTAAAACCGAGATAAGTAATAATAAAAAAAATATTGATAATTTTAAAAATGAAAATAGTGAATCTAATAAAATAAATAAAAAACAAATAGAAAAATATATAAATAAATTTTTGTCACTTGAAAATCCAACTAGAGAATTGATAATTAATTTAGTTGAAAAGATTTACATCTATCAAGATAAACAGATAGATATTATATTTACATTTAAAAATGTTACATAAAAATTGTATCAGGAGACACATTATATAAAATTGCATCTTCTTATAATGTTGGTGTAGATAAAATAAAAAGTGCTAATAAGCTAAATAGTAACATTTTACAAATAGGGCAAGTACTTTTAATTCCGGTTGAAACAACTGATGTAACAGAAACTACTCCATCTACTTCGAATGGTATTAGTTATGTAGTAGTTAAAGGAGATAATTTATACAACATTGCAAATAAGTATAAAGTTAGTGTAAGTGATATAAAATCATTAAATAATTTAAAATCAAATACTTTACAAATTGGTCAGATATTAAAGATACCTGGTACAGAAGCATATGCTAATTATACAGTTAAAAAAGGTGACTCTTTATGGAAAATTGCAAATAAATATGGTGTTACAGTAAACGAATTAAAACAAGTTAATAATTTATCAGGTACTACTTTACAAATAGGTGATGTTTTATTAATACCTACAAAGTAAGTAATATAAATTAAAGAATTGTTGACTAAAATTATAGTTAATGGTTCTTTTTTTATTGTGTTTTTATTTATTATTTATTTTGGTGAATAAGTAGTGTGTAGTAATGAATTTATTCGTTGCTTATTTAAATAATTATTATAAAGCTTATTAACTTCTGTATTTTCAAAACATGTTTTAATTTTTGAATTTTCATCTATTTTATTTAATACTTCAATTCTCTTGGCTCTTACTTCTTCTAATTTATTGATATTAGGAAGTGGGTTACCTGCACCACCTATACATCCAGATGGGCATGCCATTACTTCTATAAAGTCAAAGTGTTCTTTGTTGTCTTTTATTTCTTTTAATACTTTTTCTATGTTTGTTAAACCAAATATAACTGCAATGTTTAAATCTTGATTTGCAATTTTAATGTTCATTTTTTTAATACTTTCGGTACTTCTAATGTTAGTAAATGTTAAGTTATTAACATTTTTATTTGATAACTTATAGTTAAGAGCACGTAAAGTTGAAATCATTACTCCACCAGTACTACCAAATATAACTCCGCTTGAGGAAGTTTTTCCCATTAGGCTATCAAAATTACTATCTTTTAAAGTTTTAAAATCTATATTTTTTTCTCTTATCATCATTGCTAATTCAGTGGTTGTTAACATATAGTCTACATTTTTCAAATTATCGTTAGTTAGTTCTTTACGGTTTGATTCATATTTTTTTGCTGTACATGGAACTATTCCAACAGTTATTATTTTTTCTTTAGGAATATTTTTAATTTCGCTAAAGTAAGATTTTACTAGTGCACCCATTATGCTATTTGGACTTTTTGTTGATGATAAGTTCTTTATTAATTCAGGATGTTTCATTTCTACATATTTTACCCATGCTGGACAGCAACTTGTAAACATTGGTAAATTTTTCTTTGTTTTTAATCTGTTCATTAGTTCTTTAGATTCTTCCATTATGGTAACATCTGATGCAAAGGCTGTATCTAAAATATAGTTAAATCCAATATTTTTTAATGCTGTAACCATTTTTCCTTCAGTGTTTTGTCCAGCATCCATGTTAAAACATTCACCTAAACTTGTTCTTACTGCAGGAGCGGTAAATGCAACTAACACGTTTTCTTTTTTGTTTATGATATTCATTACTTTTCTGTAGTTATATACTGGACACAAGGCACCAGTTGGACACATGGTTAAGCAGTTACCACAGTTAACGCATTCGTGTATGTTTTTATCTAAATTAAGCCCGGTTACTTTGTTACATGTTTTTGTACATATTCCACAATTTATACATTTTTCAATAATTCTATTTATACTAGGGTTTTTACTACTTATAAATACTTTCTTATTAGTACTTTCTAATTCTATATAGTTTTTGAAGTGACTTTTGTCTACCCCGCATTTAGGACAAAAATATACTGGGTTGGAGTATTCACTTTCTTCTACTATTGTATGACATAAATTACATATGTATTTCATATTACCACCTAGTATAATTTTATCATAAAGAGTAGTTAATTATCAATGTAGTTCTTTACAAATTCCTTTATTTGGTTCGTAAAAGCAATGATTTTTATATCTTCCAGCATAGTTTTGGTTAAACCAAGTTTTTTTACATTTTTCGTTTGTTTTAGGTGCATAAAAGTATAGTGCATTAGTAGCAGGATGGTAGTATTCACCTTTTAATACACGGCGTGCTAAATCTTTTTCTTTTGTTGTACTAGAACTTTGAAAGAGACTTGATTTAGTTCCGCTAAATTGATTTTTTTGATAAATAACATCTGTTATAGTTCTTGTATCTTTAAAGTCTAAACAGTTTGCAATAGTACGATTTACGACAACGTTACCGACCATTAACATTCCTAGGTCTCCTTCTGCAAGAGCTTCGGCTCGCATAATTCTTGCACATAAATCAAGTTCTTTTTTTGAATAATTTATTAACATATATATATTTCACCACAAATATTTTATTCTTAAAAACAATATTTATGTAATGTAATAATTGATTTGTAAATAAATAGGAAAATAGTTTGACAAACTAAAGAACGTATTATATAATTAAAATAGATAGGTGAATGGTATGGGATATAAAGATGATTTAATTAGGGCAAGGGATATAACAGCTAGTAATTATCGTCAGGGTAAAATGAGTCCTTATGATGATCCTTTTAATGATACTTATTATGATCAAGAAGGATGGAATAAAGAGTTAGCTGAAGCTGCATCAAAAGATGATAAGATTAAATATGAAGAATATTTAAAAAGACAAAGAGAAGAAAGAGAAGCTTTATTAAAAGATATGACTCCACAGGGAAGAAAAGAATTTCTTGAAAATGAAAAGCGCATACATGAAAGAGAAGATTATTATCGTGGTATGAGAACTGAACAAAGAGTTGATGCACTTGAGCATGAATATGAAAATATGGATATTAATGAAAAAATTGAAGCAAGAAAAAAGGCAGAATATGAAAGATCTTTAAATAGACAGGAAGCTATTAAGAAGGCAAGACAAAGGTATAAACAACTATCTAGTTTTCAAAGAGTTGTTACTGATGTATTCGGTAAAAATCCTGATAAGATTAATATAGACCATATGAGTGTAGAAAGTATTGATAATTTGTATGGAGGAAGAAACAAATAATGGAAGATGCAAATACTCTTTTTACTGAATATATGGATGCATTTAAAGAACTAGATATTTCTGGAAAAAGAATTGAGATAATTAATTCTATAAAAGAAGTTAGTGCTTTACTGGTTAAATTAGCTGATGATGATGGAATAAGTTTGAAGTGTTTAAATAGTAAAGAAATACTTAATTTTAAAAATGGTAGAGAGACTGAAGAAGAGTTTTTAGAGGCTTTGCTTGTTTATATCGAGAATTTTAAAGAAATGTTAGGACAATACTTGTTAAATAAGATATAGAGAAATGTTATAATTTCTCTTTTTTGATAAAAAAGTCTTTTTTTTTAAATAAAAGTGTGGTACAATTATAGGCATGTAGGGGCATCATATAGTGGTAGTATGTCAGTCTCCAAAACTGATCGCGAGGGTTCGAGTCCTTCTGCCCCTGCCATATAAATTGATGATTAAGAGGAGTAATATATTTTAGTTTAAAGAGAGTTAGTGTATGGTGTAAACTAATAATGAAGGTATATGAAGGTAGCTTATGAGTGTTTATTTGAAATAAAAGTAGAATAAAACGTGTTGTGCGCGTTAAGCATATAAGATAAAATTAAGGTGGTACCGCGGTTAATAATAGTAATGGTTATAATCGCCCTTTGGTAGCCACTTTTATTTTGGAGAGTGATGAAAAATGGATTGGGAAACTTATAAGCCAATAATAATTGCACCACCCATAATGGTAGATGGTAGTATTAGATTCTTATGTCAGGATCGCCAGTTAGAGATAAGTGGCAAAATCGTTCCTGTCTTATGGAAAATTTTAAATTTATGCAATGGATATAAGAATCCATTTGAAATAGCTAAAGAAGCAAAATTGGATAAGAACTATGTCATGAATATTTTGGCTCAGTTAAAAGATAATAAAATAATTTGTGATTCATGTGAACAATATCTTCACTTTCACGAAATTAGTAATTATCCTGCTAAATATTTTCGACTTTTGTCTGAAAATGAATTAAAACAACATAAAAATAGTAAAAGAAAAAGTGTTAAAAAAGGAGAAAATAATTATTTTTTGAAGGATAGAAATTCTTGTTTATATAAGTTGCAATTAAATAGAAAGTCCTGCCGTAATTTCTCTTTAAATAAAAAATTAACTTTATATCAATTAGGAAATATTTGTGACTATGCATATTCCTATTCTAGACATTCAACTCCTAGTGGTGGTGGACTTTATCCTTTGAAATTATTTTGTATAGTGCCATATGATCAAATAGATTTTAAAGCAGGTTATTATGAGTATGATAATGAAAAAGAACAATTAATATTATTTAATAATAAACCAGATATTGAACAACTAAAATATTGTTATAATGATGAAAAGTTGGCATATAATTCTCAAGTGCAAATAATAATTTGTTGTGATTTTGAGAGACAATGTTTTAAATATTCGAATAGAGGTTACAGATTATCTTTAATTGAAGTGGGTCAAGTAGCTCAAAACATATCTTTATATTGTGAAGAGAACGGGTTAAGTACATGTGAATTAGGGGGATTACTAGATGTTCCTTTATCTGTTGAATTAAAAATTAATAACTTAAGTATTTATCCTGTATTAGGAATAGCTATAGGTTATTCTTCTAAAAAACATTTTTTTAATTATTCAAATTTTTTATCAAATTTAGTGAATGAATATGTTGGAAAAGATAAACCAATTAAAGAATTTGGAATAAATTATGTTAATTTAAATGATTCCTCATTTTATGGCGCTTGGTCAAAATATGGAGAAAATGCTAAAAGAATTGCTGGTGCAACTGCTACTTCTTATAATGAAGCTGTGTCTAAAGCTATAATAGAGGGTTATGAAAGATACTGTTCTTCACTAGTAAGAGTTGATTATATAGGCCCTTGCCGTAATAATGAGTATTTTTTTGCTCCTGAAGATCTTGCTCCTTTAACAGATGAACAAAGAATTATGTGGAATTTGAGTAGCTATAAAAGTGGGGTATCAATTGAATGGACAAAAGATATATCTGGTAAATACTATATTCCTACTGATTTTGTATATTATGGACATGTTAAAAAAAATAAGTTGTATTTAAGCGATTCTTCTGGTATAGCTGCTTATACGGACTATGAAACAGCAAAAAAGAGAGCTTTGCTTGAATTGATTGAAAGAGATGCAATAATGAAAAATTGGTATAGTAAAGAGTCGCCAGAGAAGGTAAATTATGACATTTTACCTCAACATGCAAAAAATAGAATTGAGTATTGGAAGTTGAAAGGTAGAAATGTTCATATATTAGATTTAAAATCAAAATGTTCTTCAGTTTTTTTAGTAATTATTGAAAGTGCCAATTATCCTTGTTTTGTAAGTGGAGCGTCTTCAATTTTAACAAATTTTGATAATGCAATTTTAAAAGCTTTACAAGAAGCTGAATATAATTTGTTATTGGCTTTGGAAAATAATAAAATCGAGGAAATAAAAAAAGAAAATATTAAAACCCCCAGTGATCATGGCAAATATTATTTTTCTTATGAGAATTCTAGAAAAATTTCTTGGTTGTGGGAAAATGAAAAAAATTCTAAAAAACCAATCATTTCGATTAATGATATTGATAAAGCAGTTTATGATTTGGGAGTTGTATTTGTAGATTTGTCGGAAAAAAATAGTTCAATAAAAGTAGTAAGAGCTGTGTCAAAGAAATTATTGCCTATAAGTTTTGGATATAAGCGTGATTATTACTTGCATAATTCTTTGAAAAATGTTAATATAGATGATGAATTACCCCATTATTTTGCATAAAGTCAAGGTGATTTGCAGAAAGGAGGTGCACAAATGGAAACTTTAGAATTTAAAAGTGTCGTTTATACTGAGTCTAAATCTTTAGCTGCTTGTGTTACAGGTGGTGGCGGATGTGCTTGTGATGATGGTACAGGTGAATAATTTTATGTTGGTAAGTAAAAAAGTTAAAAATATTGATATTTAAACTTTTTTACTTTTTTAGTTACTATAAAAGTTTTCTAGGTTATTAAATATTGAATTATTTTATAATTTTTAACTTATATTTATAATTTTTATATTTTTTTGAAATTTTAAATAAAAAAAGTACTTTTCAAATTAGTATCTTTGTGGTATAATT
>ERZ779737.1903-NODE-1903-length-14990-cov-3.478473_pt1 | contig 14990 bp, 17 predicted proteins | sample MGYA00511889_ERZ779737 | MGnify/ENA primary metagenome ERZ779737 (study PRJEB29588, sample SAMEA2163575) | human gut metagenome | biome: human gut; feature: human-associated habitat; material: faeces | place: Denmark | collected 2008/2010 ...
CAAACAGAAATTAAGAAAACGGAAACTCCAAAACAAGTAGAAAATACAACAACTACAACTACTATTATTGAAACACCAAAAAAAGAAGAAATAAAAGAAGATCCAAAGCCTAGTCAAAGTACACCTAGCACTAATACTGAAAAATATGTAAAAAATGATGCTATGATAAACAAAATTAAAAATGTTATACAAAATAATGAATCAGATTTTATGAAACAGTATGGATACAATATTGTGGTAGATAGTTCAATAAAAGCACAAACAAATCAATTTACTTATACCGAAAATAGAGTTAAGAGCTATATAACATATAAATTTGGAACAATAAGAATTTATGCTGAAGATTATTATGTGAATGGAAATTTAATAATGACAGAATGCTATATATTATAAACAAAGGCACTTTATAAAGTGTCTTTTAATATGTCAAAAATAAGGAGGATTTTTAAAATGAAAAATAAAATAACAAAAAAAGTATTAATAATACTATTACTAATTATACAAATATTACAAATTACAGGAAATATGTTTAGTACTGTACAAGCAAGTATAAAAGAAGGAGATACCATTGAAGCGTATGAAATGGTAGAAATAAAAAGATGAAGGTAAAAACAGAAAAATATGCAAGCTTACTTTTAAAAGAAATAAATGATATTTTATATAGTGAAATACATGATGAAGATATAATTGGTACAACTGCAACATATGTTAAGTTAGCAGATGATTTAAGTTATGCTAAGATATATTGCTCAGTATTTAATATAGATAAAAAAGATAAGGCAATGCATGATTTAAATAATGCAAAAGGTTTTGTTAGAAGTGAATTATGTAAAAGAAAATTACCATTAAGAATTATTCCAGAATTAGAGTTTGTATACGATGAATCAATAGATTATGGTATGAAAATAGAAAAAATAATTGAAGAGGTTAAGAAAGAAGATTAACTTATTAAAAAATAATCATAAAGTAATTGACAACGTAATTATTAATATGTTATAATTTCGTTGTTCGTGGGGAATTAGCTCAGTTGGCTAGAGCATCTGCCTTGCACGCAGGGGGTCAAGGGTTCAAGTCCCTTATTCTCCACCATTTATAAATATAACTCCTATCTAAGGAGTTTTTTTGTTGTTATTTTTCCTTGACCCATAATTTACATATTTAAATATACATGCTATAATCTTATTATAGGAGGCATTATGAAAGATATAGTAGAAATTATAGTAGAAATACCATACAGATCTAGAAATAAATATGAAATAGATAGTGTTACGGGAAGAATAAAGTTAGATAGAGTTTTATATTCAGCAATGGGATATCCTGCTGAATATGGTTCAGTAGAAAATACACTTGCAGAAGATGGAGATCCACTTGATATATTAGTTTTTACATCAGAACCAACATATCCTGGATGTATAATACCGGCAAGAATAATCGGATGTTTAGAAATGATTGATAATAATAAACTAGATTATAAATTAATAGCAGTTTCTGCATGCGATCCAAGATATAATGAAGTAGGTAGTCTTAAGGATATTGCCACATTTACTTTAAAAGAAATAAAAAACTTCTTTGAGAATTATAAGAAGTTACAAAACATTAAAGTGGTTGTAAAAGATTATCGTGATAAAGAATATGCATTAAAAGTATTAGAAGAAAGTAAGAAAAGATACATAGAAAAAAACAGTTAAATTGAAATGTACCCTTTAGGGTTCACATCAAAATACTGTTTTTTTTAATAAAATAAGTTTTCTGAATAAAATACTGGCTCACAAGTAAGTATTATACCTAGTTTTTTAAGACTTTTTAAATCCCCATTTGTAACCATATATGTAGCATGTGCTTCACAATCTTTTAATAAAGAAAGTGCAGTAAGTGCTTTTTCAATCATTGAATTAGTTACAGAGCAAATTGATAATGCAATCATAACTTCATCTAGTTGAAGTGGATTATTACTATTTAAATCCTTTCCTCTTGTTTTAAATATAGGTTCTAAAACAGATGGAGAAAGTAAATTAATTTCATCTGGAATTTTGGTTAAATCCTTAATTGCATTTAGAATAACACTACTTGCAGGACTTAACAAGTTAGTTTCCTTTCCTGTAATAATTTTACCATTTGGTAATTTTAATGATATTACGTTAGTTTTAATTTTTTCACTTTTTAATAAAGCAGGTTTTACAACATCCAAATAATCTTCATCGATATTAAGTTCATTCATTAATAACTTAATTCTTTTTGGAACATCTTCATCAACAAGTCCCATTTTATAATTACATTTTTCTTTATAATATCTTCTTAATATTTCACGTTTTGAAGCGGACTCTACAATATCATTATTACTAATACAGTATCCAATCATATTTACACCCATATCAGTAGGAGATTTATATATATCACTATTAGTAATTTCTCTAAGTATACTTTTTAAAACAGGGAATACCTCCAAATCTCTATTATAATTTACTGCTGTAACACCATATTCTGATAAATGAAAGCAATCAATCATATTGATATCTTTTAAATCAGCAGTAGCTGCTTCATACGCAACATTGACCGGATGCTTTAAAGGTAAGTTCCATACAGGAAATGTTTCAAATTTTGCATATCCAGCATTTATCCCTCTTTTATGTTCGTGATAAAGTTGAGATAAGCAAGTAGCAAGCTTACCACTACCAGGACCAGGTGCATTTACTAAAATAAGTTTTTTAGTAGTTTCTATATAACTATTCGCACCATATCCTTCTTCACTAACAATTGTTTCAACATCAGTAGGGTATCCTTTTGTAAATGTATGTATATAAGTTTTAATGTTATGTCTTTCTAATTTTTTAATAAATTTATCTACACTTGCTTGATTTTTATATAAAGTAATTACAACTGAATTTATATAAAAACCTAAATTTTGAAGATTATCAATTAATCTTAGTATTTCAATATCATAAGTTATTCCATGTTCTTCTCTTGTTTTCTTTCTTTCAATATCATTTGCATTTATACAAAATATAATCTCGAGATCATCTTTTAACTCTTTAAACATACTTATTTTAGCGTCTGACATAAATCCAGGTAATACTCTTGAAGCATGAGTATCATCAAATAATTTACCACCAATTTCTAAATATAGTTTATCAAATAGTCCAAATCTTTCTTTTATTTTTTCACTTTGTATTTTTACATATTTAGGATAATCAAAGCCAATATTCTTCTTTTTCATAGTTATCACTTCCTTTTCTATATTAATGATAACATTTAAAATAAAATAAAAATATATAAAGAATAGAATATGTACGAAAATATACAAAAAAAGAAGTATTTATCTTGTTAATATATTAAATACTTCTTTTACATCTAATTTATCACCATTATATACTATATCAACTTTTTCACCTTTATATCTAGGTGTTAGATGCATATGAAAATGTTTTACTTCTTGACCATAATCATTATTTTGAGAAATGGTTAATCCATCTACATGTAACTTTTCTTTTAATAATGTATACATATTTTTAGAAATCATATTTATATGATTTAATGTATCAAGTGGTATATCTACTAAATTTGTATAATGTTTTTTTGGAACAATTAATAAATGCCCGTTACTAGCAGGGTTAATGTTCATAAAAACCTTTACAATTTCATCTTCAAATATAGTATAAGAGGGTGCTTCATTATTTACAATTTTACAAAAAATACAATCCATATTAATCTCCTTTGTAATAATTTTACCATAAATATTTAAATATGGTATAATTAAAAAGGTGAGCAGTATGAAAAAAATTTCAGTAAATATGTTGTCTATTGCAGATAAAGTAGAAGCCCAAGGTGTAGATACTGCATATGAAGAGTTAATGAATCTATTAAATAAGTATGGTAAAAAGGATTTAAAAGTAGTTAAAAACAAAGGTTTAAACTATGATATACTTCATATGCATACAGTAAATCCAATGAGTTATATAAAGCAAAGATTAACAAAAAATGCAACTCTTACATATGTTCATTACTTACCTAATAATTTAGAAGGAGCATTAAGAATCCCTAAATTAGCATTAAAAGTATATGAATGGTGGACAAAAAGGAGTTATTTAAAATCTGATTATTTAGTAGTAGTAAACCCTACATATATAGAAGAACTATCTAAAATGGGTTTTCCAAAAGAGAAGATATTTTATATACCTAATTTTGTATCAAGTGATAATTTTTATAAAATGAGTAAGTCTGAAATACAAAAGTATAGAAAAAAATATCATTACAACGAGGATGATTTTATAGTTATATCAGTTGGACAACTTCATAAAGGTAAAGGAATTTTTGATTTTATAAAAATAGCAAAAGAAAATCCAGATATAAAATTTATATGGGTAGGTGGGTTTACATTTGGAAAATTTATGGAGTCATATGACAAAATAAAAAAAGTATATGATAATCCTCCAGAAAATCTTACATTTACTGGTATTGTTAAAAGAGAAGAAGTAAATATCTTATGTAATATATCAGATGTATTCTTTATGCCATCACATTATGAATCTTTCGCACTTGTCGCACTTGAAGCTGCACACACAGAAAAACCTCTTGTTTTAAGAGATTTAGATACCTATAAAGATGTATATTTTGATAACTTCTTAAAAGGTAAGAATAATAAAGAATTTATAAAAGAAATAAGAATGTTAAAAGATGATAAAAAGTTATATAATGAGTATGTTAGTAAATCCAAGAAAATAAAATCAATATATAATGATGAAGTCATATATAAAAAGTGGTTAAATTTATATACAAAAATATCCAAGAAGAATCAGTAATATATACTGGTTTTTCTTTTTTTGTGGTAAAATAAGAATGATTGAGGTGATTTTATGCTTAAAATTGAGAATTTAAATGTAAGCGTTTCAGATAAAAAAATATTAAATGATTTTAATCTTTTAATAAATGATGGAGAAATTCATGCGATAATGGGACCAAATGGTACAGGGAAATCGACACTATCAAAAGTAATAATGAGAGATGAAGAATATAGAGTATTAAGTGGTAATATTACTTTTGATAATAATGATATTTTAAAAATGAGTACTGATGAAGTAGCAAGATTGGGAATATTCCTTGCTATGCAGTATCCAATTAGTATTGAAGGTGTGTCTAATGCAGATATGTTAAGAACAAGCCTTAGTATTAAAAATAAAAGTATGATAAATTTATATAAATTTATTACAGAATTAGAAGGTTATTATGAGAAACTTAATTTTGATAAAAGTAAAATACATTCATCAGTAAATGAGGGTCTTAGTGGTGGAGAAAGAAAGAAAAATGAAATAATAGGTATGAATATGCTAAAACCTAAATTTATAATACTAGATGAAATAGATTCAGGAGTTGATGTTGACAACTTAAAAGTAATTGCTGAATCTATAAAAAAATATCAAGAAGAAAGTAAAGCTTCTTTGTTAATTATTACTCATTATCCACACATATTAAACTATATTAAACCGGATTACGTTCATATTATGAATAATGGTAGCATTGTAAAAACAGGAGACTATAGTCTTGCTTTATCAATAGAAAAAAACGGATATGAGGCAAGCATTATGAAGGAAGAAAGTATTTGTGAATAAAATAGAAATAGATAAAGCAAAAGTTATAACTAAGTTAGATACTAACAAATATGATATAAAAAGTAATGAAAAATTAATTCTGAATATAAATGAGTATACACTTAGTAATTATGAATTTAATTTAGAAGAAAATTCTTACTTAGAAATTAATAAGTTTTATAAAAATAATGGTAATAATGAAGAAGTTACAATTAATTTAAATGGTATAAATAGTAAGGTTATCTATAATTTTAGTGTTTTAAGTAATAAAAGTGAAAAATATAAGATAAATGTAAATCATAATAATAAAAATACAATAAGTATAATTAATAATCATGGTGTGGTTTTAAATGATTCTAAATTATCATTTATTGTAAATTCAAATGTATATAAGGGTAATACTAAATCAGTACTTGAACAATCAAGTAAAATAATAATAATGGGAGAAAATAATAGTGAAATATATCCAAATTTATATATAGATGAATTTGATGCATCTGCACATCATGCCGCATCTATTGGTAAATTTAATAAAGATGAAATATTTTATTTATTAACAAAGGGAATAGATTATGAAAGTGCAGTTAACTTACTAATTAAAGGATTTTTAGAAAATAATTTAAATGGGGGTGATAAATTTGAATGTTAAAAATGACTTTAAAATGCTTGATAAAAGCATAGTATATTTTGACAGTGGTGCGACTACTTTTAAGCCTAATAAAGTATTAGACAGTATTGTTGATTATTATACAAATTATACAGCAAATGCACATAGAGGAGACTATGATATAAGTTATCAAGTAGATATTAAGTATGAGGGTGCAAGAGAGAAAGTAAGAGAATTTATAAATGCAAAAAGTGCTAGTGAAATAGTATTTACAAGTGGTGCAACTCAATCTTTAAATATGATAATAAGCGGATTTTTTAATGAATATTTAAATGATTTTGATGAAGTATTAATTACAAAGGCAGAGCATGCATCAAATATACTTCCTTGGTTTAATATAGATAAAAATATTAAAGTAAAATATATTGAACTAGATAACGATTTAGTTACTATGGAAAATGTAATAAAAAGTATTACACCAAATACAAAAGTTATTTCAATCGCACATATTACAAATGTGATTGGAGATATAAGGCCAATAAAAGAAATTTGCAAGTATGCACATGAAAGAGGTATTTTAGTTGTAGTAGATGGTGCACAAAGTGTTCCACACATTAAAACAGATGTACAAGATTTAGATGTAGATTTTCTAGCTTTTTCTGGACATAAAATGTGTGGCCCAACAGGAATAGGTGTACTATATGGAAAATATGAATTACTAGATAAAGTAAAACCACAAAATGTAGGTGGTGGAATGAATAACTCTTTTGAAAGTGATTCAACTTATAAATATAAAACTTTACCACACAGATTAGAAGCAGGAACACCTAATATAGAAGGTGCAATCGGACTAGGAAGTGCAATAGATTATTTAAATGAAATAGGAATGGATAATATAAATAAGTACATTCATAATCTTAGAGATTATGGAATAAAAGAATTATCAAAATTAGATAATATTGATATATATAACAAAGATATTTATTCATCAAATATAGTGTTTAATGTAAGAGGTGTATTTAGTCAAGACACAGCAACATACCTAAATAAATGTGGTATATGTGTAAGAGCAGGAAATCACTGTGCAAAAATACTAAAAGAAGAAATAGGAGTAACAAATACTTGTAGAGTAAGTATATATTTTTATAATACTAAAGAAGATATTGATTTATTAGTAAAAGCATTAAGTGAAAAAGACATATTAAAAAAATCACTAATATAGGAGGATTATGATACCAAAACATGTTGCAATAATAATGGATGGAAATGGAAGATGGGCAGAACAAAGAGGCTTAAAAAGAAGTGATGGACATAAGGCCGGTTCTGAGGCATTAAAAAAAGTAGTTGAATATGCATTTAATAATGGAATAGAAGTATTAAGCGTATTTGCATTTTCAACTGAAAACTTTAAAAGAAGTGCTGAAGAAGTTAATTATTTAATGAATTTATTTGTAGTAGTATTTAAAAAATATTTTAATGAATTACACAATAAAGGAATTAAAATAGTATTTTCAAAAAAAGAAGAGGGACTTCCTGTTAATTTAGAAAAATTAATTAAAGACATAACAGAAAAAACAAAAAATAATAAAAAAGGAATTTTTAATGTATGTATTAATTATGGTGGATATGATGAAATAATAGATATGACTAAAAAAATATCTACTAAAGTAAAAAATAATGAACTTGATATAAATGATATTAATGCACATGTTATAAATGAAAATTTATATCAAGTTCTTCCACCAATAGATTTAGTGATAAGAACAAGCGGGGAATATAGAATTAGTAATTTTATGTTATTACAAATGGCATATGCAGAATTATACTTTACGAATACATATTTTCCAGATTTTAATGATACTGAATTTGAAAAAGCGCTAAATGAATATAAAAATAGAAATAGAAGATTTGGAGGAAACACTTAAATGGTGTTTTTTCTTTTAATAAATATATTAATATTATATTAATAGTAGGTGATTATATGAAAAATGGATTTACATTAGTAGTAGTACTAATATGACAAGTAATGTAGATACAAGTAAAAGGAGTATATGAAGTAAAATATAATTATACAAATGTAGAAGAAGTAATAAAAAAAGTAACAGTAATATCTAATTAAATTTAAATAATAAAGTACTTGATTAAGTGCTTTTTTCTTTGATATAAATGTGCTAAAATTATAATGGTGAGGTAATGAACAAAATGACTAACGAAGAAATGCTTAATAAATATCCTTTTTTAGAAAGATTAATGAATGATATGCTTATTGTAAGTACAGAAGAAGATAATATAAATAAAGAATCTCCTACTATAAAGTGCTCAGTTAATGGAAAAGATATTTCTATTACTAAAGAGGTATTAACTAAGTTATTAACTGACGATAGATATTATAGTTATGTATTAAAATTATTTAATAATGAAATACCTTGTTTTAGAGTGTGTGGTGTTAAAAATGGAGATATTACACCTAGCATTAAACTTAGTAAAGCAGAAATTGTAATTGGTTTAGAAGAATTAAAAAAAGAAACTATTTTTACTGATGAAATGAATGATAAACTATCATATCTAAGTAGTGAAGTTTCTTTTAACAAGTTTTTTAATGATTTTAAGGATAATGCATATCAAATATCTATAGATGGATTTGATATAGTAATTCCACTTCTTGGAATGATTAATTTTTTAAGATTAAAAGAAGACTATTACTTAAAATGCTTATCTTTAGATACAATATCAAATACTAAAGTAGAATACTTTATATATGCACTTACTAAATTTATAGTTGATGAACATATTCTTGATAATTATGTAATGAATGAAGATATGATAGACAGAATATCAAAACTCATTTGTAATGAAGTAATTGATGTAGAATCTTTAAATCAAATAACAAAAACGATTGATAAAGAAAAAGATAAAGTAAAAGTTAACGAACGTTTTCATGATTATATAATGAGTGATATGGAAGGTTTATCTCTACTTGAAAAAAGTATTTATATATATATTAAAATGTGTAAATCATTTACTTATGATGAGGAGTTTTATGCATCTGGACAAACTGGTTTACCTACTTTAAAACATAGAGATATTAATAACATAGAAAAAATAGATTTAACAAATAACAAAATAGTATGTTATGAATTTAATGCTATATATGCTAAATTTTTAAGCGAACTTGGAATTAATTATATAAGTATTACAAGAGGTGGAAATGAATATGGCACAGGACATGCTTATTTAACGTATCGTATTGGAAAATATTTAATTAATGCAGATTCAGTTGAATCAATAATACGTGGTGATTTATTTCAAGCAAAACTTAATTTACCACTTAATGGTCTAGTTTGTAAAAATACAAATCTTGATACAAAAAGTGAATTTTCATCTATAGTAGATAAAGTATATAAACGTTTTATTGGCTATAATACAAGTTCTAATATTTCTTTTGAAGATATAAAAAATGAATATGAAAGTTTATGTTCAAAAAGAAGTATTCCTCTTGAAGAAAGAGTATCTATACTTATAAATAAAGTAAATGGTGCAGATTTAGAAGGTGTTGATTCTCTTTCTTACATAATACATTTAAATAATCTTTTATTTACATCACTTGAAAAAAAGAAAAATATGGTTGTATCTCTACTAAAACATAATTTAGGAGATGATAAAGTAGGGGTATCAGTTATCTTTACAATTAATAAAAGTGATGTAAATAAAAATAGTGATGAAAACAAATATATATATTATGAACCCAAAAATAAATTAATAGAAATTCAAAAAGATGAGATATTAAAAGAAATGAAAGATGGCTCTTTATCTTATATAAAGGGAAGTGTTTATAAAATACCTGGTACTAATATAGGAGATGAATTATATGAGAGAAAAACTAATAGAAATAAATAATGAATTAATAAAGATAACAAAAAATAAAAAATATATACTTATAGGTAAACTATTAGAAGATAAAAAATGCTTTTTTAAATTAGATATTAATACAGCTTACAATATATTAAGAGATTTAAAAATAAAAGAAGAAGATATAAAAAAAGTATATATGAATTTAATAGATGCAAATAATTATTAATGCGTGGTATAATATAAGCTATAGGTGGTGATTTTATGGAAAAAATCAAATATTTATTCGGAAGAATTAAAAATATGAATTTCAAAAGAATGTTTAGTACTATTGATGAAATACATGAATTATCAGGTAAATCAAAAATATATTTATTTTTTGATATTATTAATTGTGCATTAAGATATCAATCAGGATATGTTGATTACCTTCTTTTTGAAATGTGGCGCCTTAATAAAGATGAAAGAAAAACAGTTTTAACAAGAGGAAAAAATAATGTATTTGTTAAATACTATAATAATCCAAGTTATAATCATATATTTTTAAATAAAAATGAATTTAATGAAAAATTTAAAAAATATTTAAATAGGGAATATATAATTTTAAATGGAAATAATAAAGATGAATTTAATAAATTTTTAAAAGGAAAGAAAGTAATATTTTGTAAACCAACAAGTGGAACTCACGGAGATTCTATGGAAAAAATAGTTATTAGTGAGTTTAAAGGAGACTTATATGATTACTTATATAATAAAAATTTAATTTTAGTTGAAGAAGTTGTTATTCAATGTGAAGAAATGAATAAACTATATCCTTATGCGATAAATACAGTAAGAATTATAACAGTACATAAATATGATGGTGAGGTTTTAGTTGTTGCTGCATATCAAAGAATAGGAAATCATGGTTATATAGTAGATAATTATAATGGTGGTGGAATGGTTGTACCTATTAATGAAAAAACAGGTATAATTGAATATCCCGCAGTTGATAAAAGAAAACAAATTTATTATAAACATCCAATGACTGATACACCTATAGTTGGATTTAAAGTACCTAAGTTTTCTAGTGCAGTAAATCTTGCAAAAAAGGCTGCTAAAGTAATAGATGAAATAAGATATGTAGGATGGGATATAGCAATAACAGATAAAGGCCCTGTAATAATAGAAGGCAATGAATATCCAGGACATGATATATATCAACTTCCAGTTCACAGAACTAATAATATAGGAGTTTTACCAAAATTTGAAGAATCACTTGGTAAAATAGAAAGTTTAAAGAGGTAAATATGAAAAAAATATTAACAGGTTTGCAACCAACAGGAAAAATTACATTAGGTAATTACATGGGTGCAATAAAACAAATGAAAGAATTACAAGATGAATACGATTCATATATATTCGTTGCAAATATGCATGCAATAACAGTACCACAAGATTCAAAAGAACTTATTAAAAATACAAGAAGTTTAATTGCAATTTATTTAGCATGTGGAATAGATCCAAATAAAAATACAATATTTATACAATCAGATAATTTATATCATGCCAATTTATCATGGGTTTTAGAATGCAATACATATTATGGCGAGTTATCAAGAATGACTCAATTTAAAGATAAAAGTAGTAAAAATGTTAATTTTACATGTGGACTTTTAACATACCCAGTATTAATGGCAGCAGATATACTACTTTATGATACTGATTATGTTCCAGTAGGTGCTGATCAAAAACAACATCTTGAAATAACTCGTGATTTAGCAGATAGATTTAATAAAAAGTATGGAGATACATTTAAATTGCCTGAACCATACATACCAACATCTGGTACAAAAATAATGGATTTAGTAAATCCAACTATAAAAATGAGTAAATCTGCAGAAAATAAAAAAGGAGTAATATATTTATTAGATGATAAAGATGTTATAAGAAAGAAAATAATGTCTGCTACTACAGATAGCGATACTGCTATTAAATATGATGTAGAAAATAAACCAGGTATTTCTAATTTAATGAATATATATTCATCATTAACTAATAAAACTATAGAGAGTATTGAAAAAGAATTTGAAGGTAAAAATTATGGGGAATTCAAAAGATGCGTTAGTGATGTAGTAATTAATTTTATAGAGGGTATTCAGCAGAAATATTATGAATATTTAAATAGTAGTATTATAGATGAAATACTAGAAAAAGGAAGAAAAAAAGTTATAGAAGAAGCACGTACTAAATATGAATTAGTAGAAAAAAGAATAGGATTTAGCAAGTAATATAACGGAGGTTTTGGATGAAATATATAGATTTTGATGGTGTAATACTTGATACAGAAAGTTTAATGTTTCATGAAAAAAGTGGTTTTTGGCAATTTTCTCATGATGAACAGATTGAGTATGTAAAAAATCAAGATTGGATGAGAATATTAAATCAAGCAACAGTTATTAAAGATGCAATAAACATATTAAAAGAATTAGATGCTAAAGATACAGCAATATTAACAAAAGTGCATTCGCTTAACGAAGCAGATGCAAAAATAAATTATTTAAGAGATAATGGCGTAAAACAAAGTGTAATTTTAGTGCCATATAAATTAAGTAAAAGAGATGTTGTACCTGCTATTGGTAATATACTTGTAGATAATGCTATGTTTAATTTAGATGAATGGAAAAAGTCTTCAGGCATACCAATATTTTTTAACAAGGATGATGAAGATATAGATGAATATGGAATAAAAAATGAAAATTATCCAAAAATAAAAACACTTAGATTTTTAAATCATTATAAATAAGAGGTTTGTATGAAAAAAATAAAATTATTAATATGTAAAATATCTGGTTTTATATTAAAAATATTTGGAAGAGGCTCTAATTTCCCAGGTGAATTATTATTAAAATTAGATAAAAATTACGATAAGTATTTTAAGATGCCTAAAATAGTTATAGCAGTAACAGGAAGTGCTGGAAAAGGTTCAACAACAACAATAATTGCAGATACATTAAGAAAATCTGGACTTACTGTTTCACATAATAAATTTGGAAGTAATATGCTTCCTGGTATATTATCACTACTTATTAGTAGTTCAGATTTAAGCGGTAATATAAAAACAGATGCACTTGTTTTAGAAGTAGACGAAAGATATACAAAAAAAGTATTCACACTTACTAAACCTGAGTATGTTGTTATTACTAATATATGTAGAGATCAACCACCAAGACATGGACATGTTGATTTAGTTTTTGAAAAAATAAAAGAAGCATTAAATGATAATATGCACTTAATATTAAATGCAGATGATCCATACCTACAAAAATTTAATTTAGACAATAAATACAAAGTTACATATTATGGAATTTCAAATAATAAATATACTTATAAAAATAATAAATTTAATAATATAAATATGTATTATTGCCCAAAATGTATGAAAAAATTAAAATATAATTATTATCATTTTGAAGCAACCGGAGATTATTATTGTGATTGTGGTTTTAAAAGACCAAATATAGATTATTATGCAACTAATATAAATTTAGATAAAAGTATTATGACTATTAATAATAAATATGATATAAATATAAGTTTTAATGTTTTGTATTATGCTTATAACATTTTAGCATCTTATTCAGTATGTAAGTTAGTTGGGTTAGATGAAAGCGATATAAGTAAGTATATTAGCAGTATGGAAAATAATAAAAAATTAAATGATTCATATAAATATAAAAACAGATGTATATATGTAATGAATAACAAAAATGAAAATAGTACAACTTTCAATGAATCAGTATTATTTACAGAAAATCACAAAACAGAAAGAACTATAGTAATTGGGTGGAAAGAAATAAGCAGGAGATATGAGTTTAATGATATGTCTTGGCTTTATGATATAGAATTTGAATTATTAAATACTAAGTATACAGATAAAGTAATATGCGTAGGAAGAGATAAATATAGTATTGCAACAAGAATGAAATATGCAGGATTTAGTGATGATAAAATTAGAGTATATGATACATTAGAAGATGCAGAAAAAATGATAAAAAATAAATCAAAAGGAGATATTTTTGCAATATTGAATTTTGATTATGTAAAACCATTTAATGAAATGATGGGACGTGATTAAATGAAAGTGAGTATATTACATTTATATTATGATTTAATGAACTTATATGGAGAAATAGGTAATATTAAAGCAATAGAACTTAATTTAAAAAAACAAGGTATAAAAGTAAGTATTGATAATTTATCTATAAATGATGAAATAGACTTTAAATTATATGATTTAATTTATATTGGATGTGGAACTGAAAATAATTTAGAAATAGTAAAAAAAGATATATTAAGATATAAAAATGATATTAAGAATTTTATTGAAAATGATAAGTTTGTAATATTAACAGGTAATAGTACTAATTTACTTATAGATATATTTAATAATAAAGATTATAAAATAAAACATTTAGATAAAAGAATTGTTGGAGATGTAATATTATCAAGCAAGTATACAAAAGATAATATAATAGGATTTATAAATAGTAGTGATATTTTAGTAAGTGATAAGCCTATATTTAAAACAATATCTGGATTACTTAAAGATGATGGTATTTGTTATAAAAATATGTATGCTACAAACTTGCTTGGTCCAGTATTAATAAGAAATCCAGAACTTTTAGAATACATTTTAACAAAATTTATTAAATCTAAAGATTCAAATTTTAAAATTAAAAACTTTGGTTTGTCATTAGAAAAGAAAGCATATGATTCATATATGAATACGTATCATAGTGATAAATAATATATACAAAAGTGTTAATTGATGGTATAATTAACTCATGCCGATGTAGCTCAGTAGATAGAGCAACTGTTTCGTAATCAGTAGGTCGCGAGTTTGATTCTTGCCATCGGCACCATTAAAGATTTATTCGAACTAGAAATAGTTCGTTTTTTCTCGTTTAAAA
>ERZ779737.1913-NODE-1913-length-14911-cov-2.989499_pt1 | contig 14911 bp, 19 predicted proteins | sample MGYA00511889_ERZ779737 | MGnify/ENA primary metagenome ERZ779737 (study PRJEB29588, sample SAMEA2163575) | human gut metagenome | biome: human gut; feature: human-associated habitat; material: faeces | place: Denmark | collected 2008/2010 ...
TTATAATTTTACTTTAACATTTTGTTTCTCTTCTTCTTTAATTTTAAATAATTCCTTCTTTTCAAAACCAAATATCTTAGCAACAATATTAGAAGGAACAGACTCTACTAAATTATTAAATTTTGTTACACAGTGATTATAAACTAACCTTGCTCTGTTAATTTTATCTTCAATTTCTACTAAATTTCTTTGTAAATCTAAAAATTGTTCATTAGCTTTTAACTCGGGATAGCTTTCAACAAGAGCCATCACTGGAGCAAACTTCTTCTCAATTTCCTCTGTCTTAGTAACACTAAAATCAGCACTATTATAAGCATTTCTTAATTTAACCAAATCCTCTAAAGTTTTACTCTCATGTTTTGTATATCCCTTTACACATTCAATTATATTAGGTAGCAATTCAAATCTCTGTTTTAACAAAACATCTATCGCAGAAGTAGATTCTTTTACAGTATTATTTGCCCTTATAAAGCAATTATACGAAGCAATTATCATAATCGTTAAAACTATTATTATTCCTAAACATATATTTAATATCATTTAACTCACCCTCACTATTTTATAATCATTTTATATATATAACCAGCATCATTATATTCAAATGATACTTCATAATGAACTAAATTATAACCATCAAAATCTTTTAATAAACTCTTAATTTTTATTATTTCATCATATGTCGTACCATATGACTTATCTTTATAAATAACTTCAATTAAATGCTCCTTATTGGTTTTATTATTAGTCATTACATCATCAAGCGTCCAACCAACACTAGTCTTAGAAGATGTTCCCGATTTAAAAGAAAATTTATTATTAAATGAATTTTTTTCCTGCTCTTTTTTTGCTTCTTCTCTTAATTTTTCTTGTTTTCTTCTCTCTTCCTCAAGTTTCTTCTTAGCCTCTTCTTCTCTCTTTTTTGCTTCTTCTTTAATTGCCTCTCTCTCTTTTCTTCTCACTTCATTTTTGTTTTTAACATCATTACCAATTCTTAACACCAAAATAGAAGATGATACAATAAGAATCGCAATTAGTATATACAATATATATTTTCTTTTAACAGCATCACCATTACTAACTCCCACTTGCTTTTCACTTTTACTCTTCATATAAAAAACTCCTTCTCTAAAAATTCATAAATTCTTTAAAATAATTTACTAAAATAATAATATCATTTTTTTAATCATAAGTCCACAAAAATCAAAAAAACTTCCTAAGAAGTTTTATTCTGCTTTTTCATAAGCATCCAATATTTCTTTTTCGAACATTTGACGTGTTTCTGTATTTATTGGATGAGCTATATCTCTATACCCACCAGTAGATGTTTGTCTACTAGGCATTGCAATAAATAAACCATTATCACCTTCGATAATTCTAATATCATGTACTGCAAATGCATCATCAAGTAGTACTGAAGCTATACCTTTCATACGAGAATTTTCTTTGTCAATTTTCTTTACTGTTACTGAAGTAATTTTCATATTGCTTCACTCCTTCCAGAAAGTTTTCAATACCTTTCTAACATCATTGTATCTCATTTATAAGATAAAAGTCAATCTTTTTTTTACGTAACTGTCAAATATTGTCGAAAAAGTTTAATTATGCACTCAAATGGCTAAAAATTTAACCTCAATTGATTTAGTAAGAACATCTACATAACTAAAACTCATTGTTTTTTCACCATCAAGTTTAACAATAAAAACATAGTTATAGCTTTCCAATATCACACCACTGTAAACTTCTGTTTTGTTTCTACTACCATTATATTTAATAACAACCTTTTTATTAATATTATCATCTATTTTATTCTTAATTTTTTCAATAGTCATATTTTCCACCCCTCTTATTCTCTTGGAAAGCCAACATACATCGTTCCCTTAGTGATAATACCTCCCATACCCTCAGCACCATACTTAGTATTGTTAAGTATCTTAATTAAATCAATATCATTTCTCTTGTCTGCAAAAGATACTGAAGCCGCGACAATCGCGGGATCTAAAGCATGTATATTAATTCTCTTTGGACTAGAAGCAAAATTAGCTCCTGCTTTAATAAGTTCCTCATAATCACTTTGACATGCCCCTGCGATAATAATTAATTTTTCATGTGATTTTTCAACCTTTCTAGCCTCTTTAACTGCCTTAATAAAATTATCCGTATTCTTATACTTACTTCCATCTCTTCTCTTTCTATAATAAGCATCATGTCCAGTAATAACAATAATATCAGGATTGTAAGTTTCTAGATATTCTCCCATCTTACCCCAAACATTTTCTTCTTTTTCATAAATACCATAAGCCTTAACTTTATTTTTTTTATAAAATTTCATACATCTATCTAAATAATCCTTATCCGCATCTATGTGTAAAATCTTCCCAGGTAAATAAAAATATTCGTCCCTATCTAAAGTTACATATTTTTCAAAATCTAAAAAAAACTTCTCATCATCATCATTAACCTCATTCTTATATTTTTTTAAATCTTCACTATAACTATCAGCACATAACCTAACATTAACACCTTGTAATAAATAATTATCACCTTCAACGCCAACTACCTTAAAAACAATATCATTATTATAAGAATTTCTAGTTACCAAATCGCCAATTTTAAACATAATATCACCCATTAAAGTTTATGAAAAAACAAAATAAATATGAAAAAAAGTTAAATACCAGTTAAATCAAACTTTGGTATAAAACTTTCATCCGCCGTATCTCCTTCTTGAATATAAGCATTATTAACACCAATATCTATAGCATAATTAATAACCTCATCATATTCACTTTCACTAATAACTCTATCAATCTCCTTATATTTATTTAATTTTCCATTCGGGGTATATTGATTCATAATACTAATATAAATATTATCTCCGTAAGTATCATATAAATATTTAATTACCTTTTTACTATCATTAACCATATTAGGCATAACTAAATGTCTAACAATCATTCCCTTTTCTATTAAACCATTCTTATCAAAGCAAATACTACCTACTTGCCTATACATCTCCTTTAAAACATCCTTACAAATTTCAAAATAATTATCACACTTAGAATAACAAAGCCCATATTTACTATCATAATATTTCATATCAGGTAAATAAACATCAACATACCCTTCCAACATCCTTAAAGCAAAAACACTTTCATAACCACTAGAATTATAAATAATAGGTATCACTAACCCCTTTTTTTTAGCCATATCTAAAGCCTTAACAATATGTGGTATATAAGGTGTACCCGTAACTAAATTAATATTATTAGCCCCCCTATCCTGTAACTCTAAAAAAATATTAGCCAACCTATCAATACTAACAAATTTTCCAAAGCATTCATTACTTATATGATAATTTTGACAAAATACACACCGTAAATTACACCCACTAAAAAAGACAGCCCCACTTCCAGATATTCCTGATATCGAAGGTTCTTCATAATAATGTAAGTCAGCTCTAGCCAGTTTAATATCACACGAGGCTCCACAAAAACCAACATCAATGTATCTATTAACTAAACAATTTCTAGGACATAACCTACACTTCTTAAGTATATCATCGCTCATAATAATCACCATCTAAAATATACACTAAAATCAATAAAAATACAAATAAAACTAATTTTCACAAATAATAAAATCTTAAATTAATCTAAAAAACTAAAACTGCATTAGCAAACAAAATAAAAACACATTACTATATTGTTAAAAAATTCATTTTATGTTATACTTATTTTGGTGATAACCATGGAAAAAAATTACAAATTAGGAAGCATCGTTACAATGAAAAAGCCTCATCCATGTGGTACCAACGAATGGGTTATTACAAGAATAGGTGTTGACATTAAGATAAAATGTTTATCATGTAACCATTCAGTAATGATACCAAGAATTGATTTTGATAAAAAGTTAAAAAAGGTGGTTAATATATGAAAAAACAAAAAAATAAAAAAGTACACCCCGTCCTAGTACTTCTAACATTAACACTAATTGTTATGATAGTAAGTAGTCTTGGTGATCTCTTCAAACTAGAATCGAGCTATTACACAGTAAATGCTGTTACAGGAGAAGTAGAAAGCCAAATTGTCAAAATAAACTCTTTATTTAATCGTACAGGATTACAGTATCTAATAAGCAATATCATATCAAATTTCGTTAATTTTGCACCTTTAGGTAACCTTTTAACAGGACTTCTTGGTGTAGGAGTAGCTTATTACTCAGGGTTTTTAACTGCTTTATTTAAAAAAATAACCAACAAATTACCAAGAAAACTAATTACATACATTGTAGTTCTATTAGGTATAATCACTTCAATGTTTTATGAAGCAGGTTATGTTATCTTAATTCCTTTAAGTGCTATCCTCTTTATGACAATAAAAAGACACCCATCAGCCGGTATATGTGCCTCATTCGCTGGTATAACATTTGGCTATGGAGCAAACTTTGTCGTAAATGGCTTAGATGCTAGTTTAATACCATATACTAGAAGTTCTACTAAAATATTAGACAGCACTTATAACATTAACCTCAATGGTAATCTATTTTTCATTATCATATCTTCCATTATATTATCATATCTAGGTATGTTTATTACCGAAAAATATATTATTCCCAAACTAGGCAAATATAACTTTGAAGAAGTCGAAGACAAGGAACTAACCAATAAAGAAAAAAAAGGACTTGCCTTATCTCTAATAGCCCTAACATTCTTAACAATTATTACAATTTATTGCATAATTCCAGGACTACCATTTTCAGGCTTATTATTATATTTAAAAGATTCAACTTATACTGAGCAATTATTTGGATACAACTCTTATTTTAATCAAGGAATCGTCTTTATCCTAAGCGTTTACCTAATGTTAGCAGGTTTAATCTACGGAACAAGAACAAAAACAATTAAAACAAACAAAGACTTTGTCGATGGAATGGGTTATTATCTAACAAATATCTCTTCCATCCTAGTTCTAATCTTCTTTGCCGCTCAATTCTGTTCCATATTTAAAAAAAGTAACATAGGAGTCTTTATTACCGCTTCACTAACAGAAATAGTAAGCAATTTCCAAGCAACAGGCATTGTTCTAATATTAATAACTTTCATCCTAGTCGTCATCTCAAGTATTTTTTTACCTGTCGCATCAACAAAATGGGCTATCTTAGCACCAGTCATAGTACCAATGTTTATGACAAGTTCTATGACACCTGAGTTTGCTCAAGCCGTATTCCGTGCTGGCGACAGTGCAATCAAAGGTATAACTCCTTTATTTACTTACTTTGTAATTTTAATAGGATTCTTACAAATATATACAAAAAAAGAAAAAGAAACAGTTACTATTACTGATGCCATGTCTCTAATGGTACCATATACAATAGCTTTTACTATAGCATGGCTACTAATTATTTTAGCCTTCTATATTATTGGTATCCCTCTAGGACCAGGAGCAAGAGCTATACTATAAAAGAAAGGATGTGTTAACATGAGTTTAACCGCTGGTATTGTAGGACTTCCCAATGTTGGAAAATCAACCCTGTTCAATGCCATTACCAAAAAGAATATTCTTGCCGCCAATTATCCATTCGCGACAATAGATCCCAATGTAGGAGTTGTAACAGTACCTGATATTAGATTAGAAACATTAAATCAAATGTATATGCCCAAAAGTGTCGTACCAACCACCTATGAGTTCACAGACATTGCAGGATTAGTAAAAGGAGCATCTCTTGGAGAAGGCTTAGGTAACAAATTTCTATCCCACATAAGACAAGTTGATGCCATTGTTGAAGTAGTAAGATGCTTTGAAGACGAAAACATAATTCATGTTGATGGTAACGTAGACCCAATAAGAGACATTGAAGTAATAAACATTGAACTAATCTTATCGGACCTAGAAATCATACAAAACAGATTAAACAAAATCGAAAAAAAAGCTACCATGTCAAAGAACAAAGAAGAAATTTTTGAAGTAGAACTATTAAACAAAATAAAAACATCCCTTGAACAAAACATTCCTGCTCGCAAACTAAACCTAAACGAAAAAGAATTAAAATTAATAAGTTCATATCAACTAATAACCCTAAAACCAATTATCTATGTTGCTAATGTAAAAGAAATAGATATACATAATAAAGGTAACATTTATGTTGATAAAGTAAAAGAATACGCAAAAAAAGACAACTGTGAAACTATCATGGTATGTGCCAAAATAGAAAGCGAATTAGCCGAATTAAATGATGATGAAAAAGCCATCTTCTTACAAGAATTAGAAATTGAAGAAAGTGGCTTAGATCAATTAATCAAAAAAACATATTCTCTATTAGGACTAGCAACATTCCTAACTGCCGGAACTGACGAATGTAGAGCTTGGACATTCAAAAAAGGTATGACCGCTCCCGAATGTGCAGGAATAATCCACAGTGATTTTCAAAGAGGCTTTATAAAGGCCGAAGTCATGAGTTATGAAGATTTAGTTAAATATAAAACAGAACTTGGAGTAAAAGAAGCAGGAAGATTAAGAATCGAAGGAAAGGATTACATTATGCAAGATGGTGATATTTGCCATTTTAGTTTTAATGTAACAAAGTAAGGAGGTGTAGTATGAAAAATATAAGTAAAATGTTTAAAAGAATGTTTCAAGCATCAGTATTTCTATCAGTATTATCATTAATATTTGGATTAGTATTATTATTAAATACTGAAGATATCTTAACGACAATATCACTTGTTTTAGGTGGAGGCTTACTTTTTATTGGTATTCTCCTATGTGTAAGATACTTTGGAAAAGAAACCATAATATCTTCACTTGAAGCAAATCTTCAATTAGGAATATTATCTATCTTACTAGGATTAACCCTAATCATATTTAAAAATATTTTATATATCTTAGTACCAATTTTAGTAGGAATAATAATCATAATAAATAGTATCAATAAATTAGATATAGCCTTTATTATGAAAAGAGATGGCGTTGATAAATGGTATATTACCTTTATTTCCGCTATTATAACCCTAATCGCAGGTATTTGCTTAATAGTAAACCCTCTTGGTGGAACATTCTTAGTAACAAAAGCAGTAGGTATCATAATTATAATATCTTCAATACTTGACTTAATAGATACCTTAAGCTTAAGAATCCAAATCAAAAAAACAGGCAAAGAACTAAAAGAAATATTCAAACAAGAATAAAAGAGTTTAATTACTTAAACTCTTTTTTTTAACAATAGGTAATACCTCTACCATCCAATTATTTTCTTTACTAAATAATATCATAGTATTGACAATAGCCTCATTAATACTTTGTTTTCTACATATAGAAGCATCTTTAGAATTACTAGAAGAAACATTCATACAACATTGTTCAAATAAACTTAAATATTCCTCTTCCTCTAATTCAATACCATAATCAACAAGTATACTAGTTACAATCTTATCAATCTTACTTATCATTCTCCTAGAAATACCATAATCATTATTCATATTCCCTAAAAACTCACGTTCAAAATTCATAAAAACTCCCCTTCCTTTAAAGCGTCTCATATTCTAACACATTTGTTCTTAATTGTCAAGAAAATATCAAACTATTACCTAAAACTAACCAAAAATAAAAAAAACACCCTATTCTTTACTGAATAAGGTATTATTTGTTATTATTTAGATACAGGAATTGTACTAATAGATCTAGCCACTTGCAATAACTCACTGGTAGAAGTAACATCACTTATTACATAATATTCAATACCATTACTAACCCAATTAACCGAATTATCACTTATTGATGCAACAGTATCCACAAGTAACTCAGGTTCTCCATAAGTAGGCACAATTACATGACTATCTTCCATTTTTGCTGTTTCCTCAATTAATACAAATGGACTATCTCCCTCAAATGTAAGAATTAACCTCTCGCCATCCTCCTTAGTTACCGTATCTTTACTAGTTAAATGTGTATTAAGTGGCAAGTACATAGGATATATTATATCTTCTATCTTTGTAACCTCTTTTAATTCACTAGTATCAACATTAGCATTAATATTCTCGTTTAAATCAAAATAATTATCCTTAAAAGTAGCCTTCATATCAATTTTATCAAAAACCATTTTAATCTGTAAATTATTACTATCATCTAATACTTGAACCTCTTTAATATTATAATTCTTATCAACATATACCACTTGCTTACTTAATTTTCTATTATTAGGATAATTAACCTTAGAAGTAATTACATAAAATTTTCCCTTTTCCTGAAATTTTTTACCCTCATCATCCTTAATATCATCTACTATTGACTGAAGTAAATACACTTGAGAATTATTATAAGGCCATTCACTTTGAAATTTAAAACTCTTATTAAGTGAAGGCGTTACAACATAAACTCCATCTTTGTTTCTTAAAATTATTTGTTCATGATTATTTGCCATATTCTTTAAATATACTTTAAAATAATCACCCTTTTTATAAGAAACATTAACCTCATATTCATAAGTATCTTCATTATTTATTATTTCCATTTTTCCACTTAAATTATAACCCTTACTTTTTTCTATTTTTTTAGCCAATTGACTAGTAACATCTTTTTCAGTTACCCTGCCACATCCAACCAATAAAAAACAACATAATAGTATTAAAAATGTTATTTTCTTTTTCATTTTTCACCTCATTTTTCTTTCTAATAAATTATATTTGACAAAAATGTTAATATGCTGAATATTTTATCTTTTTTTGTAAATATTAATAATAATGAAAGGAGTAATTTATGAATGCACTTCTAAAAACAAGTTTAGTAATTGCCATAATTGGAGCAATTAACTGGGGTCTTGTTGGTATATTTAACTTTAATCTTGTAGAGTTTTTATTTAAAGAAGGTAGCTTGATAACTAGAATTATCTATGCTATAGTCTTTGCCGCAGGACTAATATGCACTGCTATTTTGGCTAAAGATCTAGATTAGGAAATAATTAACTATTATTTTCTTTTTTCATAATCTAATTATATAAAAAAATCATCTAATTCATAACTAGCTAAAAATAAAAAACTTCCCAATATAGGAAGTTTTAATATTAATTATTTACTAATTATCTTAACCTTAACTTTAGTTGTTTTAGGAGTATAATTAGCACGCACTTCTTCACCAGAAACAATAACAGTAACTTCATGTTCTCCAATACCAAAACCAGTTAAATCAATTGTTGCATTAATCATGCTAGCATCAATGCTATTAAGAACACTCTCAGTACCTTTAACAATAACTGAAGTTGTATTAGAACTCTTATCTAAAGCCACTACCTTATAATTAGAATCCAAATTAGTAACCTCAATATAAATATCTTCAAATTCCTTAGTAATCTCCTTATCCAAAGATACATTAACAGTAGTAGAAGATTCGGAAATATATCTAATACCAGAAGGTTTATTCAAAATAGCATTATAAGTTTTAGCATTATTTAATCCAGTAACATCCACTTCAACAGGTATATATTGAATACTATTAATTACATCCTCATTACCATAAATAGTAACTTTAGTAACTGAAGAAGTAATCGAACTAATTGCCTTACCAAATTCCACATCACCAACAGGTATAACCTTAATAGGCACTTCTTTATGTGGTGAAATAATACTAATAGTCGCAGTAACCTTACTAGGAACCATCTCAACATCTACCACATTGCCATTGTTATCATAAGCCACTAACTTAACATCACTTAAATTGGTAACTCCAACACTAGGATCCACAATATTTCCAATATCCACTAATGCTTTAACTGTAGAAACCTGTTTCAAACGATGATCAGCACCTTTAATAATAATCTCTTTTTGATCAATATCAACACTTTGAATAGATAACTTAGTATTAAGTGTATCTTGATTTAAAACATCAACAGTTGTTGTCCTAGATTCAGACAACTTAGGATATATTGTTATATTAGCAGTCGATGGATCTAATTTATAATCAATTCTTGATACATCATTTTCATATTTTAATTCTACCTTGTGAGTACCGGGCTTTAATCCAGACAAATCAACAGTAACATTCTTAGTAGATAATTGCTTAGCCAAGAACAAGTCAGCTCTTCTACCTATTAAAACAACATCAACTTCAGTAGGTAAACCCTCAACTACATAGGCTTCAGTATTATAAGTAGCTTCAACCTTTTGGTTGCGCAACACTTCTGCCGAAGATTCTACTAAAGTATAAGTCTTGTTATCTACAACAAAGAAGAAACCTAAAGCCAAAATAAGTGAAATAAATATCAAAGTATTCTTTCTAGTAAGCCACCTCTCAAAATTGCGACTCCCTTTCCCGTTGCGCTCAGTAATCATTAAAATAAACTTGGTAATAGGCACAACTATATACTTATCAATTTTTTTAAATATCAATTTAAATAATCTAAATATTCCACGATATAAACCCTTAATTATCTTCATTTATATCACCTGTACTTTCTTCCTCAAACTCATCATCAAGAAGCACTTCTTTTTTAGGACTAAGTTCCTCAACTAATATCATTTTAGCATCCTCTAAAGATAGATTATAATTTAACACACCATTAATAGCAATAGAAACACGTCCTGTTTCCTCAGATACCACTAAAGCAATTGCATCAGTTTCCTCACTAATACCTAAAGCCGCACGATGCCTTGTTCCCAAACGTTTATTAATTTTATTACTAATACTAACAGGAAAAACTGCACTAGCACTAGTAATTCTATCCCCTTGAATAATCACACCGCCATCGTGAAGTGGATTTCTTGGGAAAAATATTGAAATCAAAAGTTCTGCCGAAATATCAGCATATATCTTTTTACTTCTTCCAATATAATCATTCAAACTAACATCACGTTCAATAACAATCAAAGCACCTATTCTTGCTTTTTTTAAATATTCCACAGAAGACATTATCTCATATATCATCTTCTCACGCTCATCCATGCTTAATATTTTATGCCTTCCTAGTAACTGACTTCTACCCAAGTGTTCCAGCATATTCCTAATTTCAGGTTGAAATATAATAATAAGTGCAAGAGGTCCCCACATAATTACATATTCAAGCAAAAGCCCAATAGTAACCAAATTCAACCAATCACTAATTAATTTAATTACTATAACAAATAATATTCCTTTAAATAAAAGAACCATCTTAACATTATTTCTTAAATTCTTAAGTAAAAAATAAAAAACTAACCATACCAAAGAAATATCAATAATTTTTTGTATAATAGTTAATATACTATTTAATGTCATATAATTTACCCAACTCCATTTCTTTTAATTAATTATATCATAACAAAAAAAAAAAATCACTAGTAAAAATAATAAAATTAATTCAACCAATCTCTAATAACAATAAAACCATTATAATAAAAGCAAAAACAAAAAAGAGCATTAGCTCTTTAAAACAAAACTATTTAAATTGGCAACAAGAACCACATTGTTCATTAGTTACTACATTTTCTTCACAACAAGTATATCTTGGCTGATAAGTATGTCTATAAATATGATGATTAATTATTCTTGTATTAATTGGACATACATGTGGTACTTCATGCACAAAGTTGCGGTGAACCACACGTTCTTGAGGGGTTTCCACCATTGGACTACTATAACTTCCCGTCATTGGTTGGTTATACCCCATCATATTTGTATTAGTATTTGTATTCATGTTAGCATTTTGATTAGTTATATTAATATCAATATCTGTTGGAAAACCATCTTGCCTAAAATCATTATTACAGCACATTTGAACTCCTCCTATCTACCTTTATAATATGTTTAATCTAATTTTTGAGATAGTATAAAAGTCCAATTATTTAACTTTTAATAAATTTAACTAAAAAGGAAGTTTTAAATTACCATTACTAAACATCTTCATTAATTTTTTAGACTCCTCAAATTGCTTCAACAAAGCATTAACTTCAGTAACACTAGTTCCAGATCCCTTAGCAATTCTCTCTTTCCTAGAAGCCTTTAAAATATTAGGGTTCTTCCTTTCATAAGGAGTCATTGATAAAATAATTGCTTCAATATGAGATAATCTCTTAGAATCAATATTAACATTATTAAGCCCCATTTTTTTAGCGCCAGGCAACAATTTAATAAGATTTTCAAGAGGTCCCAACTTCTTAATCTGCTTCATTTGATCAAGAAAATCCTCTAAATCAAACTCTCCCTTACTCATTTTTTTAGCCATCTTCTTAGCGTCTTCTTCGTCGATTTCAGCCTCAACCTTTTCTACAATACTTAAAATATCTCCCATACCAAGAATTCTACTAGCCATTCTATCAGGATAAAATTGGACAAGACCATCCATCTTTTCGCTAACACCAATAAATTTAATAGGAATATTAGTTAAATGCCTAACAGATAAAGCAACACCACCTCTTGTATCTCCATCTAATTTAGTAAGAATTACTCCAGTTAATTTAAGTTTTTCATTAAAACCAGTAATTACATTAATAGCATCCTGCCCCATCATACTATCAATAACTAATATTGTCTCATCCTGTTTAATTTCACTGGTAATATTTTGTAATTCTAACATTAACTCATCATCAACGTGCAATCTACCAGCCGTATCCACAATAACATAATCATATCCGTTTTCCTTAGCATATTTAATACCATTACTAGCTATCTTTACAGGATTACCCTTACCTTCAGTATAAACATAAATATTTAACTGCTTACCTATTTGTATCAATTGATCTATTGCCGCAGGCCTATATACATCGCAAGCAATAAGCATTGGTTTTTTACCATGCTTTTTTCTCAAAAAATTAGCTAACTTACCAGCCGTTGTTGTCTTACCAGAACCTTGCAAACCAACCAGCATTGTAACAGTAAAATCCTTGTTAATAATTAATTCTTCCTTTTCTCCACCTAATAACTCAGTTAATTCTTCCTTAACTATCTTAACAAACATTTCACCAGGAGATAAACTCTTCTTAACCTCTTCTCCTAAAGCCTTTTCTCTAACTGTATTAGTAAACTCCTTAACAACCTTATAATTAACATCAGCCTCAAGCAAAGAAAGTCTAATTTCTCGCATCATACCACTAATATTATCCTCAGTAATTTTTCCATACCCTCTTATATCCTTAACAATTTTTTGCAATCTATCGCTTAAATTTTCAAACATAATATCACCCATCCCATATAATTAATTGCCTCTCTTATTAAAAAATAAAAAATTTTTTCAAAAAAAACCTTGATTTTTAGTAAATTTACTTATATAATAATGTACATGAACTGCGGATGTGGTTTAATGGTTAGAATACGGCCTTGCCAAGGCTGTGATGGGGGTTCGATTCCCCTCGTCCGCTCCAAAAGATATAATCTAATTCACATAAGTGAGTTAGTTTTTTTATACCTTTTTTCACATACATTAAAACTTAACAAAATTATTATACAATATATTAAATAATTTACAAAAGTAAACAATGTTTTCAAAGTTTGAATCAAAGATACTTAAATTATCTCTTATACTTATATTAAAGAAAGTTGGACTTTTTCTTACAGCACTTATGATTTTAGCTAATTCTTTATTATCAAAAGTACTAATATCTTTATCATCTATTTTAATTATTCCTTCATGTTGTCTATTGTATCTTAATAATAAATCTAAAATACCGGTTTTACCTGATCCTGATACTCCTGTTATAACATTATAAGTATTAGCATCTATTATAAAGCTAACATCATTTAATATAGGATCTTGTTTATTACCATATAAAACATTTTGAAAAGTTATTTTTCCTTGTAAATCATTAACAACATTATCTTTAGAATAATTACTAATTGCATATTGAAATAACTTATGAATTCTAGATCTTGCTACTAAAACATTTATTCTACTTTCAAAAAGAGTAATAATTGATAAGAATAAATTACTTAGTTTAGCATAATAACTATAAATAATAGTTAAAACTCCAATTGTCATATTACCATTCATAATCATTTTAATTCCAATAAATAAAGCTATTACTTGAAATATATCAATAATTCCTAAAGATATTTGTTTTAAACTATATTTATCTATATTTAATTTATTATTCCATTTAACATAATCTGAAACTGTTTCATTAGTTCTATTTCTAACTATTTCAAAGATACTAAAACCTTTTATTTCTTTAACTGATAATAATAACTCTTGAAATAAACTAATTCTTTTATCATGTCTTATTTTTCTTTGATTATTGGTCTTAGCTATTTTAGGATTATAGTATAAAAGTATAAATAAAACTAGTAAAGCTACAAATAAAGTTATATAACCAATTATTATATTTATAGTAAAGAAATAAATAACAATATAGATAGCTTCTATAATTTCTACTATTCGCATTACTAAAGTTGCATAGTAATCACTTAAAGTTTCAAAGTCTTCACTCATTATATTACTATATTCCGATAAACTAAAACGAGATAAGCTATATAAAGAATTATTAATAGTTTTGGTAAAACCTAAATCTAAATAAGTTTTATATAAATTAGAATATAATTTGTAATAACTAATTTGATTAATTATTTCTAAAAAACGATATAACATAGTAAAAACAAAGAACATTATTAACATATGAATACTAGCATTAAAATTACCTTTTGTTAATTCATCTATTAAATAACTATAATAAATTGGTATTACTAAAAGAAAGGCTCTTATTAATAAACTTGCTATAAATTTATATAAGAACCAGCCTGAATTTTTTAATACTTTTTTATTTTCTTCTTTAGTCATAACTCACCTAACCTTGGTTAATTGTCCATGTTTTTAAAACATCACAGTTAGCACTAGCAGGTACTGGATTTGGTAAATCTACTTTAATAATTAAAGGTACTTTAAAAGCTGAGCCAAAGCATAAGCAATAACCTGGTTGTAAAGCTTTTTGCTTTTCAACAATTTCTTCTGTTATATTAGG
>ERZ779737.1918-NODE-1918-length-14875-cov-8.383131_pt1 | contig 14875 bp, 20 predicted proteins | sample MGYA00511889_ERZ779737 | MGnify/ENA primary metagenome ERZ779737 (study PRJEB29588, sample SAMEA2163575) | human gut metagenome | biome: human gut; feature: human-associated habitat; material: faeces | place: Denmark | collected 2008/2010 ...
CTTTGGGGTCGCCCTCCACATCATTGAATTTGACCGACACTACATTACCGAGATTTTTACCTTCGACGCGCACCATGTCCTCAAAGTCAGCGCCATCGATTTCAAACTCTTTATCGTTGGCCAGCACGATTTTTGTAATCTCAGGAGCTCCGTTGGAAGGGATATCGTCTTTTGCTTTGAGGTCTTCCCCTTCCACAACGTCCTGACAGGCGGAAAAGGCAAACAGCCCTGCCGCCCACGCAGCCATATATTTTATATTTTTCATTGTATTTTTCCCTAATTAAATATTCATAAAAAGCCCTTGAATTATCTGAGTAATCAGCATTGCTTTCAAAAACAATAACATTTTTAATTTTAAAAATAGACATGATATTTACAATAATCTTTTTTATTGTTCTTTTCATTTTACCTCATTCTTTCTTTATAGCTTAAAATTAATTTTTTATATGAATCCAATAAATTATTTTTAGGAATCCAACCTAATTTCCTTATTTTATTACTACTTAGTTTCATTTTAGTGTCAGGGGCATATCCATTAATAGAAATATCTTTAGGAATATCATATACTACTTTAATCTTATCGTTTGCTATTTCTTTACATACCATTTGAGCCATTTTGCTTATTGTAGTATGGCATTCTTCATTAGCAACATTGTATGCTTCTCCATTTGAACCATTTATCAAAACAGTGAATATGGCTTCAATTGCATCAGCAGTATAACAATAATTTGCTTCGCTTAACCCTTTCGTATGTAAAATAATATCTTCATTATTAATGACACTTCTTGCAATTGACGCAAAAATTCTCGTATCATCAATTGGCACTCCAGCCCCAAAAGTTTGAGCAAGTCTTATAGATTTTACATTAACATTGTATTCTTTAGCATAAGCATTACACAAATATTCGCATAGTCTTTTAGATTCTGGATAACCATTCCTAACATTCTTTAAATCAATATATCCTAACATATCTTCATCTATAATATTACTCTCTTTAAATGTTCCATACACTTCCATTGAAGATAAATACACCATAGAAGATACTTTTTTTTCTTTAGCAAATTCTAAAATATTTCTTGTTCCAATAACAGCAGTCATAGTAGTTTCAACAGGAAAATCTACTAATAGTTTAGATTTAGTAATTGCAGCAGTATGAATTATATAATCAATAGAATCTTCAATTTCTACATTATCTTTTATATCAGATAAAATCAATTTTAAATTAATATCATTTAAATAATCTATAAACATCTCTTTAAACTTTTCTTCATTTCTACATAGAGCAATAACTTTAGTATTCATTTTCCTAACCTTATTGTTTTCTAATATAGTTTTAATTAATAAAGAACCTATCAGTCCTGTCGAACCTGTTATCAAAACTGTTTTTTTATCAAGTTCTATTAAATACTTACAATTTTCAATTAAATAATCAATATCCTCTTTAAAATATTTATCCATCTATTTCGTCTCCTCTTTCAAAAATACATTTTGCAATATAATAGTCATTTGGAGTAGTTATTTTAATATTATCACTACTTGTTTCTACCATATATAATCTTTTATTATAATAATTCATCATAGTACAATTGTCTATAAAATCATCAATTCCTTCTGCAAGAGCCTTCATATGTAAATCATAAATATTATTTAAATAAAAACTTTGTGGAGCTCTAGCAAGTTTAGAATAATTTCTATCGGTAATAGAATTAACTTCACCTTTTTTGTCTGTTAATAAAATTGTTTCTATCGCAGGAGCACAAGAAATAGCACAGCCATTTTCAATAACGCAATTAATATTTCTTTTAATTAAATCTTCATCAATAAAAGGTCTTACTCCATCATGAATCAAAACTATTGTATCATCTTCATTTTTGTTTTTTTCATAAGCTGCTTTCAAACCATTAAATATTGATAGTTGACCAGTTTTTCCACCTGGTACTATTCTCACTACTTTTTTAATATTGGCTTTTTCTAATAATTCTTTTAAATAATCAATCCAATCTTCAATGCATGATACATATATCTCATCAATATCATCACATTTTTCAAATACCTCTATAGTTCTAACAATTATAGCCTTTTTACCAATTTCTAAAAATTGTTTTGGAACTTGTTTTTTCATTCTAGTTCCTGTTCCTCCAGCAAATATAAGTGCTATTTTTTTCATTTACTTCTTTCCTCTCTTTAACTTACTAATTAAATTATACTATATATTAACTTGGTAATAAAGTTTTTTAACCAAACTTTACACTTTATACCAATTTTAATAATTTATATATTTTATGTATTAGTTTATCAAAAATAATTGATAATAATAATGTCGTTATTACTGAAACTATAAAATATAAATAAAAATTATAGTTCTTTAATCCAATATATTCATAAAAAATATAACTTAATCTTTGTAAAATATAAATATTAAATGTATTTTTTCCTAAATGAAAAAGTATTCTATTGCCTATTTTTACTTTTAAAGTAATTAAAAATATAATTAATACGAAAGACATAGAAATTATTTCATAAACAAAATAGCCATAATTGTTTTTATATGATAGTAAAAAGATAATAATAATTAATAAGAAAATTAAAACATAATGCCTATTATTTTCTAAAAAAGATAAAATTGTATCTTTATAGTAAGAAATAAACATACCTAAGTTATAGCAAAGAATAGTATTATACCACCAGTCAAAGCCTCTCAATTTCATTGTTAAAATTATATAAACAAAAGAAAAAATTGTATTTAAAAGAAGTGCGCTTTTATTATCTTTTTTAAATATCTTAAACGAAATTAAAGTAGAAAAATACATACAAAAAGTTGCAAAGATAAACCAGTTACTATTTCCTATAGATTCCCATCCTAATAATGATAAAAGTATTGTTTTTATACTATAACTATTACCTATCATAAGATTTAGTAACATATATAATATCAAAGCAAGAAAAAAAGATATAAATAATTTTAGTATTCTGTTTTTAAAAAAATTATCAATATATTTTTTTTTACTTTTAATAGATTCATATATTCCATATCCAGAATAAAATAAGAAAGTTGTTACCATTAACTGACCTATTTTATCAAAAATATAATAATATATACTATCAAATTTCATATTAGTAGTTACATAAGAATTAAAATGACTAAATAAAATTAAACCAACAAAAAATCCATTTATCATAATTGTTCTTTCATGAGAAAGAGCAGATTTATCTACATTTTTTACATTTTTAAAACTTATTCCAATTAATGATAAAATCAAAAATATTATAAAAATATACAACATAAGTCTATCCTCCTATCACGCTGTTCATTTAACATTTTACTGTTTTTTACTAAAACAGAAGAATTACTTCCGTCCAAGTTTACAACTTTTACTACCACATATATCTTCATAATAGAAATAAAATCATCCATATCAATATCTTTAAAAGGAACCATTTTATTTCATCTTATATTAACTATGTTTGGTATAAATTCAACATAATCATTAATCTAAACCTATTAATTCTTTAATAGTTTTCATTTTTCAAGCATAATTTTACCTAACACTTCATAAATTAAAACCATTGGTAATTCTTTCCTTCAATATAGCATTGGCAATTTTTAAGTCAAATATTTTAGTAATTTTAATATTAGATTCTTCTCCCATAACTAATCCAACTTCTTCACCGTTTATTACAAAAGCTTTGCAAGCATCAGTCAAATCTTTTTGTTCTTCTTCCATTAAAGATTCAAAAACACTAATTAATTTACCTAACTTAAATGTTTGTGGAGTTTGTGCTTGATACATTTCACTTCTTAAAGGAATTTTTGAAATTTTATTTCCATCTTCCGAACATACTATTGTATCAGTTGCAGATATAACTGTACTTATAGCATCATATTCTTGAATTTTTTTTAAATTATCCTCAATAATTCTTTGACTGATAAAAGGTCTAACAGCATCATGTGTTAATACTATATCTTTATCATTTAGTCCAAATTGCTCAATTATAAATTTGCACCCATTATAAATAGTTTCGTTTCTACTTTTTCCTCCTACTGTTACATAAATATTATCATTATTAGGAACATATTTTTTCAATAGATCCTTGCAATAATTTACCCAATCAAAAGCACAGCAAACTACTATTTTATCTATATTTTTATTAATTAAAAACTGCTCTATAGTATGGATAACTATAGGCTTTTCTCCAAGTAATAAGTAAGGCTTTGGCATATTTGTATATCCCATTCTTTCTCCCTTTCCACCTGCAAGTACTAATGCATAATTCACTCTATTACCTTCTTTCATTTTACTTACTAACTAAATTATACCATATATTAACTTAGTAATAAAGATTTTTAAACATATTATAATTTAATAATTTACTTACTAGAATTCAAAATCATTTAACTTTAATTTATATAAAAAAAATAATCTACTATATAGACTATTTTTCTTCTTTTTTAGTTGTTTTCTTTGCTTTAGGTTCAGCTTTTTCTTTTACATCCTTAGAAGTAGAAGCCTTCTTTTCAGCCTTTTCTACCTTTTCTTCTTTAACTTCCTTCTTAGCAGGAACATAAGTCTTTCCATCTAAAGCATCTTTAGCAATTTGTACTAAATCTTTGAATGCATCCATATTATCAATAGCAAGTTCACTTAACATTTTTCTATTAACATAAACACCAGCTATAGTAAGACCATTAATAAATCTTGAATAAGTTATATCATTGCTTTTACAAGCAGCATTAATTCTAGCAATCCATAATTTTCTAAATTCTCTCTTCTTTTGTCTTCTATCACGAAAAGCATAGCTTCCAGAATTCATAACTTGTTCATGTGCTGTCTTATATAATCTATGTTTACTTCCAAAATAACCTTTAGCTTCTTTTAATACTTTTTTTCTTCTTTTACGAGCAACAACTCCACCTTTGATCCTTGTCATAATATCTCCTCCTACACATTAAATCATATCTTTAATTCTTTTATAATCTGATTTATTTAATTCATTAGCATTTCTTTTTTGTCTATTAGTTTTAGCACTTCTCTTACCAGTATTATGTAAAACACCTTGTTTTGAAACAGTTATGCTTCCACTTTTTCTAATATTTAATACTTTTTTTAATCCTTTATGAGTTTTTTTCTTAATTTTTTTAACTTTTGTCATAAATCCTCCTTATTTCTTTGGTGTTATTTGCATAAACATTGTTTTACCATCTAATTTAGGTTGTAATTCAATATCTGCAATATCAGAAAGTTCATTATAGAATTTTATTAGAACATCACGAGCCAATTCAGGATGAGTAATTTGACGTCCTTTAAATCTAATACTAGCTTTTACTTTATCACCTTTTTCTAAACTCTTTCTAGCATTTCTAACTCTAGTATCAAAATCATGAACATCAATAGTTACAGACAAACGATATTCTTTAATATCTATCATTGTTTCTCTTTGCTTCTTTTGTTGTTCTTTAGTCTTCTTCTTCTTTTCATAACGAAACTTATTATAGTCCATAATTTTACATACTGGTGGATTAGAACTATCAGACATAAGAACTAAATCAAAACCAGCATAACTAGCTAAAGTCAATGCATCTTGTTTAGACTTCACTCCTAATTGCTCACCATTTGGTCCAATAACCATCATTTCCTTTGCTCTAATTTGTTCATTAATTGGGTTTTCCCTTTCCTTTGTTATATAAAACACCTCCAACAAAAATGAATACAGAAATATACTGTATTCATCTAATATTAACCTTAACAACTATCCTATAATCATTCTGGCTCTTTACCTAAAGCTATAGCAATCAGGTGAGATAAATACATCTACTTTCCGTTTCTCGTTATTGATTATAAACTACATTTATATAAAAGTCAAGCACAAAAATTAATATTTCTCATAAATTATATTAGGTGATAAAATGATGAATAATTTCTTAAATTGCTTTAGATTATTTATAGGACTTAAATTTATTACATTCTTACTAACTATCCTAGTATCTATATTTTTATTTTATCAAATAATTATCACTATGTTCTTACCTTGCTTTATTAATGTTTTTATTATTCTAATAGAATATTTATTACTTATTTGTTTATTTTTCTATACTGTTTTCTTCTAAAAGAAAATTAGTTTTATAAATATAATCCAGTAATTTTCTTATATTTATAACAGTCTTATATTCACTAACACTATATTCTATTTTATTAGGAATAGATATTAATGTATGAAATAAAATCATTTCTTCCTCTGTAAGAGGATATTTACTTAAATATTGTTTAAATATACTAGAAAAATCAAAATCCAAATAGTGATTATGATATAAATTTACTAAATCATAAATAGGCATATCTATCCTAGAATTATCCCAACTCACTAAATAAGGCTTATCACTTCTTAAATAATGATCTAAAGATAAATTATTATGGATATTTACCACTCTTATCTTTCTCTTATCTTTTATCATATCATACCATTTATCCAAATTATCTTTAGCATAATTTAACATAGAAAATATTATTGTTATATTTCTTGCTATTAAATAATTAGATGGTGACATATATATATTAGATTCAATATTAGTAATTAATTCTTCATAATACACATACAAGTCTTCAATCTGATTAGATATATTCTCATATATATATTTATAATTATCAATATCTACTTCCTTATAGAAAGTAGTTTTACTATGTAATAACGTTACCAAATTAACCATATCCGTTATTTTTTGTTCCCTAGGTTCAATAGTATCTTCAATATACTTATATTTATAATATTTATCACCAGATTCTATCACATCAGGAAAATAATCAAAAGATCTAGATAAAAGATAATTATAAGTATTATCCAAACTATTCCTCTTATTTTTTATAACATAACAATTATTACCATCTTCATTAACTATTTTAACAGATTTTTTAATAGTTATTTTATTTCTCATCCGAAGGAATAATTAACTTATCTCCTGACTTAATATCTTCTATATTATTATATTCCCCCAACAATTCCTTACTTATATTATATTTACTTATTATCCCATCTATAGTATCCGTATCCATTACCGTATAAACCTTATATGTAGCATAAGTTTCATTATCAGAAATATTCCCAAATATATTTATATTATTATTTTCATTAACAATAGTACTAGCCTCCGTCTCCATAGGCTCCTTATTTACCTCTTCAATAATATTCTTAGAAAAATCTATTGTATCTTCCAAAAAATCATTATCCATATCTATTCTACTATCTCCTTCTATTTCATCCATTTCTTTTAGTATTCCTCTCTTTTCATCAATTACTTCCTCTTCTTCAATTACTTCCTCTTCCTTATCAGGAATAATATCTCCATCAATATATAAATCAATATTTACCTTAAGCCTATTACTATCAATTAATTCATATCTAAAATCATCTATATCTACAACCATATTATCCCTTTCATATCTTACTCCCAAAGCAATATCAAAAGGTAATTCAAAACTAAATTTTTCCGTTTCTATATCTCCAATTAAATTCTTATAATCCCCTTCTATTATAAATTTACCAGATATAGCATCATCTGACTTCTGTATTTCATGTTCCAAAGATATTGATGTTATTTCACTAACTTTAGTTTTAAAACTCAAAACATTATTAAATGGTACTATCTTTTTCATATTTATCACCCTTTCATTAGAGTATATGCAACCATTACATTTTAAGAACTAGTTAATGGTATTTTTTTATTTATAGCATTAAGAATTAAATACAAAATATAAGAAAGAATACCCACCAATAAAAATATAAAAGAAGAATAATTAAATTTATTTATAATCCTATTAGTTATCTTAATAGTACTTATATAAGTAACTTTACTATTTATAATAAAAACTATTATCTTAGATATTATCTGTATAAATATACCAGTAAGAATAGATATAATAGATATTATCTTTATCATCTTTATTAAATCATTATTAATTATAAATAATAATAACAATAAAAAAATTATAATTATATATAAATAAATCATAATTCTCCTAAATAAGAAACTTCTATATCATATAAAAAATCATTTACATCAGTAATATATATATTTGACTTATCTATTATCTTATCCTTTAAATAACTAGGCATAGCCTCATCTTTATTGGTATATTCCAAAATAAGATTATATAACTCTTGATTAGATAATCTAGCACTATTATTTTTATTTATCTTATAATCTACTAAACTCTGCAAAACCAAATGTAAAGCCTCATTTAAACTATCTGATTGAATAATTATAGATGCCTCACTATCCGTAATATCAAGTTCATTCCTTACATTATAATAAGTATTATTATAAACACCATCATTATCCGTTACTAAATCAATAATATTAACTTCATTTACAATTTCTAACACCTCATTATTCTCTTTAACATTAACCACAACAGCATAAGTACTAGCAGAAACCAAAATTATTAATAACACTATAGATATAATCGTTGTCATTATTTTCTTTTCCATTATTATTCACCATTCATAGTATTAACAAAAAGAAAAAAACTATTAATAAATTATTAATAGCCTATATTATTAATTTCATCTTTCTCATAGTATTCCACAATAGTGTCACCCACTATTTTTATAACCGTATCATTAACTACCTTTAAATCATCCAAACCAGTTGCCTTTTTATTAGATACATCTGATACATAATTACTATTTAATCCTGAAGAAGTATCAACATTATATACCTTTTTACTACTAAGTTTAGAACTTACAATATTCTTATACATATTATTATCTTCATTAAAATCATAAAAATATACATAATATTCATCTTCTTTTTGTTTAAATATAGCACTAGCTAATATAGAATTTTCTACACCACTAGTATTTTCTTTAACCTCTTCTTTACTAAACCAATCTAATTCCTTAGTAATAAATAAAGCCGAAATCAAATAAACTAATCCAATAGACACTAAAACTATAACACAAGTAATAACTATCTTCTTAACATTATATTCCACTTTAATCTCTTCACTCTTTAAACTCTTACCTTCTCTTTTAGCTTGTTTTCTTCTTAATTCTCTTCCCATAATATACCTCCAAAATAATTATACACCAATATTTAAACAAAAGAAATAACAATTTACTTAATTAAATTACTACCTGTCATATCTTTTGGTACCAAAACACCCATTATATTTAAAATAGTAACAGCTATATCTGCTAATTTACCACTTTCTTTTAATTCATATCCCTTATCCATAATTATAAATGGCACTAAATTTGTCGTATGATTAGTATTAACACTACCATCATCATTAATCATAAGTTCACAATTACCATGATCAGCCGTCACAATCAATGTATAATCTCCGATATTCTTAATTATATCACCAAGACATTCATCCAACACCTCACAAGCCTTAATACCACTATCAAGTACTCCAGTATGTCCAACCATATCACCATTAGCAAAATTAAGCACAATTAAATCATAATTATTATTTAATTCCTTAAGTAATGTATCTTTTATTTTATAAGCTGACATTTCTGGCATTAAATCATAAGTTTTAACCTTCGGACTAGGAATTAATATCTTTTTTTCATTCTTTAAATCTAAATACTTTCCCCCATCAAAAAAATAAGTAACATGCACATACTTTTCCGTTTCAGCTATTCTTAATTGACTTAAATTATTTTTTTCTATAACTACCCCTAAACTATTCTCAAATTCTTCTTCTTTAAAAGCATTAGTACATATAACATCTTGTGATACAGGAAACATCGTAACTAACTTAATATTATCAGGTATATCCCTATCAAAACATTTAAATTCTTTGTTAGTAAGAGAAGCAAATAATTCTCTCAATCTATCACTTCTATAATTATAAACAATCACAGCATCATTACTCTCTATCTTACCATCACGATTTATAACAGAAGGCATCATAAACTCATCTGTCATACCCTTTTTTTGATTATCATACCAAGCTTCTTCTATATCATGATAAATTTCTCCCTTAGACATAGTTAACATATCATAAGCAAACTTAACCCTATCAAAGTTATTATCTCTATCCATAGCATAATATCTACCACACAAATCAACAATTACACCAATTCTTAATTCTTTAATCTTATCTTCCAATAATTTTATATACTTAATACCAGAATCAATTGCCGTATCTCTTCCATCAGTAATTATATGAATATATACCCTATTAAAATTATTATTCTTACATAATTCCAATAAACTAAACAAATGATTAATATTAGAATGTATACCCCCATCACTAAGTAAACCAATCAAATGTAATTTAGAATTATTTTTTTTTGCATAATTAATAGCACTTAATAATTCAGAATTACCAAAAAATTCACCATTTCTAATACTTTCATTTATTTTCTCTAAAGATTGCTTCATTACTCTACCTAATCCAATATTAGAATGACCTACTTCACTATTACCCATTTCTCCATCAGGTAATCCTACTTTACTACCACTAGCATATAACATTGTATGTGGATAATTATTCCACAAATAATCCAAATTAGGAGTATTAGCAAGTCTAATAGCATTTCCAACCTTATTCCTTCTAATTCCTACCCCATCTAATATACATAATAATACTTTTTTCATATTATACCACCTTAATAATTTTACCATAATTAGAAAAAATAATCTATATTTTAAGAAAAAAAGAGACCCATTTTACTAGGTATCTCTCCAACTTAAAACTTAACTATTTTTCTTCTTTTTCTTCAGTCTTAGTTTCCTTTTTAGTTTCTTTTCCCTTTAACTTAGCATTAATCTCTGTTGTATTTTTACATATCGTAAGTAATATTAATGAAAACTCATATGTAAGTCTTAACAAAATATTACCAACTAATAATGTCATCAAGAACAACAAGAAATTAGTTCCAATTAAAGCAAATGAACTCAATGTAATATATAAAGCTAAAATTATATAAGTTACTTTAAGAATTGTTTCAAGAAACATTTTCTTAAAATGTAAGAAATCATATAACCAAACAAGAAAACCAGTATATTTACCTTCATTATTAGCACTTAAAAAAGTAAAATATACAAAAAGTCCACCCACAATGGCAAGAACAACAGAAACTATTTGCCAAGTTTGAAATCCTGATACTGAATTAACACCAATACCAAGATCTGTCATAGATGTAACATCATACATTTCTTTTCACACTCCTTTATTTAATTTTATCATAGTATTTAATTTTATCAACTATTTTTTTTCACTATTTTATTTTCTTTTATTCTTTCTTCATATTTCGTAGCATTTAATGCCATACCAAAGACAAATATATACGATAAAATATATAGCCAAAACATAGTTACAATAATACTAGATAAATTACCATATAATATATCATATCTAGCAAAATATGTTATATATAATTTAAATACCCATGTAGCAATTACCCATATAACCGTTGTAAACAAAGCACCATATGTTGTATCACTACTTCTAACTTCTGATATAGCTGCTATCGTATATATTAACTTTATATTAAAGTATATTATTACAAATGTAATTGGCCACTTACATATATTAAATATCTTAATAACATCATTAACAATATTTTCCATAACATTAGCTTCCTTTAGCAAAGACAAAATATTATCACCAAAAACAGGTATTACTATCATAAATAGAAATAAAGTAATTATAACAAATAATAAGATAAATGATTTTACTCTATCTTTAATAATATTATTATTCTCTACCTTATACAAAGTATTAGAAGCCACAATTATTGCATACATTCCATCAGCCGATACTAGAAAAGCAAAAAAAGTAAATATACCAACATTAGTATCAAATCCTCTACCAGATATAACATCAATTATCACAGAAGCAGCCTGTTCTGGTAAAATATCCATCAAAAAATCTACTACAGAAGATATTGATAGGGAAAACTGCGATGCTATCAAAACTAAGATCGTAAACATTGGAACAATAGCGAGCATTATATAATAAGTAATTGAAGACGGTAAAAATAACAATTCCGTCTTTTCCAATGTTTTTTTAGTTTTCCCTATAATATTAGATAGTTTATTTTTCATATACTCACCTATCTTTATCTTTAGCTTCTCTCATCAATATTGTAGCCTCATTAATAGCATCATCTATCGTTTTTACATCATCAAGAATCATACTATAACCAAGTGAAGCACCATATTCATAAGGTAATTTCTTCAATTCTTTACTTAACTTTCTAGTATATTCAATAACACTCTTCTCATCATATCCTACCATATATACTAAAAATTCATTACCATCAGTTCTAATTATATCCGTATTTTCCATCTGACTATTAAGAAGTACACCAGCAGCCTTCTTAATAACCATATCCCCTTCTTCATGTCCATGACTATCATTAATAGTCTTAATATTATTTAAATCAATTATTAATATAGCTTGTGGATATATTACATTATCATCCCATTTTTTCATATTATAATTTAAATAATTTCTATTCTTAAGAGAAGTCATAACATCAATAAATTTCATCTTATCTTCTTTTTTCAATTTCTCTTTTCTATTCTTACGATTAAGTAACAAAAATAACAACACTACTAGTAAAATAGTAATACCAAGTATTATAAATAATGTCCTAATTAATATATTCCAATTACTCTGTGAACTAAGTATATAATCAGTATTATAATCATACCTAATATCCTTATAATTAGTAATACCCACATAATAATTAAATAATTCATAGAAAGTCTTATTTTTAGAAACATCACGAACTACAAATCTATATTCATCATCTAATACACCCTGATATATAATATTATATTTTCCAAATTTCTTATCCTTATAATAATTATACGTATCATAATCCATTATAACAATACTATCATTATCTATATTCCTTAATAAATCATCCGTATTTTTATAAGACTTAACCGCAATAGAATTATTCAACAAATAACTATGTAAATAACTATTTTCTACAACATTAACAGTCTTTCCCTTCAAACTCCTTATTGAATTAACAATATAACTATTCTTACTTAAAACAACGTATTCTTCCTTAAACAAAGATGAAGTTAATAACGTATCTATTCTAAGACCATCCGTCTTATAATTAGCAAATGCCAAATCCACTTCACCATTAGATAAAGCCTTCTTAAGCTCATTTATTGAATCATATTCCGTTATCTTAATATCAACATCAACCAAATCAATAAACCCATTAAGATAATTAGATAAAGTACCAACAAACTCCTTATTAACCGTATTTTCAAAAGGCATATTTACAACATACCCATAATTATATACAGAAGAATTATAGTTCCTACTTTCTTCTTCAGAAAAATTCTTAGATTTAAAAAACATCTTTAAAAAATTATCTTTATAATCATTAGCATAATCTCTATCTTTATATATATTATTATATTTTTTCATAATACTTAATAAAGTAGAATTATTATTAACAGTCAAAACATATTGTTTCTTTAACTCACTAATATGATATACAATATTTAAATCATTAGCAAGAATATCATCCATATACATAACATTAGGCAATGCAATATATTCAACATTACCATCTACCATAGAATTAATTAAATCATCAATATTATCATATGGAACATATGATATATTATTAACACCATATAAATAATAACTAACACTAGATATATCATTATTAAAAACACCCAATTTAGCACTATCAATATTCCTTATATCATCCAATAATTTATCTTCCTTACTAACAATAACATACTCATCCTCATACATCAAAATATCATTATCAGATAACTCATCATTATAATTTAATATTCTAAAAGCAGAATCCTTCAAATTACCATTATTATCACTAAAATAAGATACCCTATTAAAAGAAATACCATAATCTTTAGAAAAATTCTCTAAAAAAGAAAATATAATTCCCTCACCATTATACCCATATATAGGAACATCATTATATGTACTAATATCTATAACATTATTTTTATTCTTATTAATCCAATTCTTCTCTATTATAGAAAAACTAGAACTATCCTTAGTATAATTTAATACAAATATTATCAAAGAAACAATCATAATAGTAAAAATACTTGATAATATTATAACTCTATTTGTCTTATTCTTTTTCATTATTCCTCCTAATTCTTAGAATAACTTATATAATCATGCAAATGATGCTTAGTCCCTGCAATTTTATATTCTAAGGTATCCTCCTTATCATCCTCTTCTTGAATTAGTAAATATTCTAAATCATAATCTTCCAAAACTTCCTTATCAAATAATTCAAGCGTACCATTAGCTATCTCTAAAGCCTTATTCTTATTCGTACTATTCTTATATTTAATATTTATTATAATTATCTTTCCCTGTATTCTAATATTAACACTAGATACTTCCTCTTTCTCCTCAATAGCATTAGTAACTTTCTTTATTTCACCATCACTAATCTTTTCTATATTATTAAGCCTATTACCATATACACCACCATTTTTTGACAAAAACATCTTACTACATATTATAATTAATAATATAAGCAAAATGAATGCCAATCCACCAACAATAGTCAATCCCTTATGTCTTTTTAATATTTCCATATTACCTCCAATATATTGTATTATACTATAAATACATTTATAATGCAATTATATTCTTAAAGTTTATTCATAGTAGATTCTTAAAGTTTATTCATAGTAGTAACACATAGTGACCCCTTAATATTAGACATATTTTTAAAACATGATAAAATATTCAGTCATAAAGGAGACGAAACACTATGTTTACTAGTTATAAAGATATGTATGATTCTATTGATGATCCAAAAAAAATCATTAACAAAAGAGGCTCTATAAAATCCGGTGTGGAGTAAAATTTACATAGTTCATTATAAAATAAGGGAGAAA
>ERZ779737.1926-NODE-1926-length-14819-cov-2.087375_pt1 | contig 14819 bp, 15 predicted proteins | sample MGYA00511889_ERZ779737 | MGnify/ENA primary metagenome ERZ779737 (study PRJEB29588, sample SAMEA2163575) | human gut metagenome | biome: human gut; feature: human-associated habitat; material: faeces | place: Denmark | collected 2008/2010 ...
AAGATTAACGCTTGCATTGTCTGGGGTGAGTGTCGGGGTGTGTGATGATGAAACCTTAAAACGAATTGCCGAAGTTGTTCCGGAAACCAGCGAAGAGCTTATGATGGTAAAGGGTGTAAACTCTGCATTTATCACAAAGTTCGGTGCTGAAATCTTGGATTGCATAAAAACTTATAAAAGCGAAGTTTTGGATGAGCGAGAACTTTCGGGATATAATTTAGCGGTAATTGAAAAAATAGAAAATTCATTAAAAGACCGACTGCTTGGTGGTTCGTACATTACAAAAAGTCAAAGTGCTTTAATTATAAATGGTACTGATGAGATTATAAATCTTTTTTATGATAAAGGCTCTATTAAGTACAATAGACGTACGGACGAAAACTTTGAAGATAGGTACAATCAATTTATAAAATTAATTAAGTTGGTTGATGCAAAGAAATTTGAAAGTGGCAAAAATGAATTATATCTCGGCTTTTCGGTTGTTAAGGGTGGCATTTGTGGTGGAGTTTTAAATTGTTATGCTCCATTGGTGCTTGTCCCTATTAAAATCATGCTAAATTATAATGAAATCAAAGTCATTAAAGATGAAAAGCGAAATATTTTATGTAATAGTTTAATTAATGCTTTACTTGGTATATCGCAAAACGCAGTGTATAAGTTTGATAAGAAATTAGGTTTTGCTGAACTTATAGCCGATATAGAAAATTATTATAAAACTTTAGGTATGAAGTTTGTTGAAAATGGCGGGTATACCGGTTTTTCAATGCAAAATGAAGTACTAATTGATGTATACGATAGTTCACTTGTAGATATATTACTAGAACTACAAAAAATTAAAAAATCAAAAAAGATAAATAAATTAACCGATATTATCTTGGGTGCAGAACCAAATACCAGTGAGTATATATCTAATCATACAAGTTACTATATAAATTTTCCGACTATAGAATGTAAAAGAGTGTTGGAACAATATGAAGAAAATGACATTTTGGCTGTGAATTCTTTAATGGGCTCAGATTATGTAGATACAATAACAAACGTTTTGGCGGATAATGTTTGCAAAGGCAAAAATTGTATAGTGGTAGCAAAAAATGATTTGGAATTAGAAAAAGTTTATTCAGCACTACAAAGTTACAATAAATATGCGGTAAAATTGTTCGGCGAGAATTGCAGAGAGTCCTTTAAAAAACAATTTTTTGATTGCGTTGAAGATTGCGTGGGTGTGGAAAATAAAAAGAACGATATTTTTGGTTTAGATGACCGAATGCGTGATATAGAAAAAGACTTTTTAAACCTAGATCACAATATGTTTGGCAATTCCGAATTTGCAAGTTGCATAAAAAATGCAAGTTTGTATGACTCGTTGTATTTATTACAAGGATTAAAGGAAAAGGACGAAGACGTTGAAAATCTAATAGCGGAGCAAGGCGCGGAAATTAAACTGGTAGAGATTTTAAACATAAAAAGACGTTTTGAAAATTCAGATTATCTAAACAAAGTATTGAGAGCGGAAGAAATGGATAGAATGTTTCCGTGGCTTAAGTACTTTAAAAAAGATTTGACCAAAAAGGAACTTGCGGAAATAAATGAGTTTTGTGGTGCCAAAAATCACTCAAACAAAAAATTAATAAAGCAGTTTGTAGAAAAGTACTTTATAAATAATGAATTTATCAAGTTTATCATCGAAAACCCAGATAAATTGATAAATAGTTTAATTGGTTTAAATGACTACAACGAATTAATGGTTGAGTTAAGTTTGCTTAGCGTGACGGAAAGAAAGTTTATTTCTAGCGTATATGATACGAAAAAATTATTGGAAGTAAATAATATAGACGCGTGCAGAATGGTGATCGAGTGCTTTTTAAGGGGTGTTTTAAAACGTATTGAAGGCGAGAATGCCGAATCGGTTAAAACCATTAATGAATACAATGCGTTGCTTGAAGAATATAAAGCGTTAACAAATAAAAAGACTGTTCAATGTAGAGAGTTGCTGGTGCAAAGACTTAAACAATCATTAAAGGATAATTTGGTATATTCAAAGCGTTTTAAAGCGATGCAAGATAGTATAAATGGCTCAGACTATAACTTATTTGAAATGCTAACGAAATTTAGATTGGAACTCTTTGACGGTTTTAAAATTTGGTTTGTAAACCTAGATAAGGTAAGAGAGCTTCCAATTATTGCAAATATGTTTGATTTGTGTATTGTTTTGCAATCGGCGGACATTTTTGCGTATGAAAGTGTTGGGCTAGGTATTAGGTCTAAAAAACTAATTGCTGTTGCCGACTCTGAACAAAATGTGCGTAGAAGTGAAAATTTGTTAACGGATAAGAATTTTAAATTGGTTGAACCATACGAATTAACGCTTTTTGATAATGTTTCCGATTTTGGCGAAGTTGATGACTTATTTTTAAACAATAAACATAAAAATAAAGTATTATTTGATTTTACAAACTATGCTTTTTATGACGGAAGGTGCAAAGATTACAATATTGGTGGTTATAATGGCAATGCGGTGGTTTGCATTAATACGGCGGGTAGGTTTGATGATGGTATTAACCCAACTGAAGCCCGAAAAGTTATTTCAATATTAAAAACAGTTTTGGCAAAGGGGTCTAATAAGTCAATAGTCGTTGCAACTTTTACCAACGCACAAAAGTACGAGATTATAAAACAAATTAATCTATTAAGCGAGTTAGATGCCGAATTTGCTAAAAGACTAGATGTATATTTGAAAAAATCGGGGAGTAACGGGGTTGAAGACCTTGTAAAAACGGCATATGAACTTATGGGAGTTACTAAGGAGTTGGTAATTTTTTCAACGGTTATTTCGGTAAACAAATACCGTCAGATAGAAGGAAGGGATATTTTTGATTTTGCGGGGTCTAAAGCGCTATTAAATTTAGTGCTAACCTCTGCTATAAATAAAATGATTGTAGTAACATCGGTAGAACCGGATGATGTAACGAAGTGTGTTGGTGGTACACTGCCACTTCAATTATTTGCTACATTTTTAAGTGTATGTAAAGCGTGCGGTGATAATAATGTAACTACAATAGAAAATATTTTAAATATGCTAAAAACTTTAACCGTAAACAATAGTGTTGGTGGATTGATTGACGACTTAAAAGAATTGCTTTTACAAAATAATTTAAATGCCAAGGTAGTAGACAATAGAATAATTGTAAATGACAAAGTTATAGTGGAACTTGAAAGTGTTGCAAAAGAAAATTGCAGTGATGCAATAGAAAGGGATTTGTTTTTGCCAATTATGTTAGAAAAGACGGGATTAAGATACTATAAAATTTTCGACACTTTGCTTATTGAAGATTTGAATTTACAAATTGAGAAGATTAAAAATTTATCGAAATAATGAACCATTAGAAAGAAGGAGTGAAAATAATCGTGAGTTGATTTTCGCTCTTTTTTAATTTTTTTGGTTTGTAAATTTGCCCAAAAATTAACCACAAACTCCACAACATAAAATGGCTTAAAATACATTTTTACAAGTTTATACAAAAAACACAAATCATATTTTCGGTTAAAATTTTGTGTCATTTTAGGCGGTTTGTGTCGGCTTGATAAATTGCTTGGATGCACGTATATGTTCTGTGGTGGGGTGGGTGTAAAAGTTTATTTTGTGCCAAAACTAAAAGAAATTTGATTGAAAAAATATTAAATGGGATAATTTAAGGCTTGACATTTTTAAAAAAATTGCTTACGAAAATTTACAAAATTTAATATTTTGTAATAAAAATAAATTAAGTATTGTTGTTTTGTTTGCTTTAATAATTTTACTTTGTTACAATAGAAATAATAAAAGTAGGAGATAAAATATGTGTAATTTTAATAGGCTTGGAACGGAAGAACAAGAAAATGCGTTCTTTCATTTACTCGAATTAAATAAGAGTAATGCTGGCAATGTTATGGAAGTGCTTCAAAAAACGCAAGGAATATTTGGATATATTCCAGAGTTAGCAGTTCATAAAATATCTGAAAAACTTCAAATGGCAGATAGTGAAATTTTTGGAATTATAACTTTTTATAGCCAATTTTCGCTTACGCCAAAGGCAAAATACAATATTGATGTTTGTTTAGGAACGGCGTGCTTTGTTTTGGGGTCTAATGACATTCTGCAAAAAATATTAAATAAACTTAATGTTAAAGTAGGAGAGATGACTCCAGACGGAAAGTGGATTGTTACAAGTTGTAGGTGCTTGGGGTGTTGTGGTCTGGCTCCAGCAATAACAATCAATGGCGAAGTTTTTGGTAAATTAAAAGTTGATGATGTTGACCGAATTTTAGATAGTTTTGAATAGGAGAGTGTATAAGTGGATAAAAGTGAATTGCAAGCAATTAAGGAAAAATATTTAAAGGAAGTTAATTTTAGGCGTAGTGGAGACAAATCGGGAGTTGATTACAGTTATGACATTTTAGTCTGTGGCGGTACCGGTTGTAAAAGTTGCAAGAGTGATGAAGTGTTGCAAAAACTAAGAGAAGTAATAAGCAGTAAAGGCCTTGAAAATGTAATTGCAGTACATGGGGTAGGTTGCTTTGGTCTCTGTGTTAATGGTCCAATTGTTTTAATTTATCCATATGATGCTCTTTATGAAAGGGTTAAAGTTTCGGATGTTGAAGAAATAGTTGAATATGCAAACGAAAACTTATTTAAGAAAACTTTAAATATAAATGATGTTAATAAAAATGTTGATGATTTAATTGAGACTATTTATACTATAATTGTTGAAGAGTATGAAGAGAAAATTAAAGGGTTACCAAAAGAAGTAACTGATGAATTTGAGAAAGTTATAGTTTTAAATATAATTGATCGTTATTGGACTGAACATATTAATACCATGTCTCATTTAAGAGAGGGAATTGGTCTTCGTGGATATGCTCAAGATGACCCGTTAAGAGCGTATACTATGGAAGGTTTTGACTTGTTTGATAAAATGATGCAGAATATTGATAAAGATGTAACAATACTTCTAATAAAAGCTGAAATAACACAAAATATCGAACGAAAAGAAGTATCAAAAAAGCAAATAACTAACGATGGTAAAGATCATATTAAACAAGTTCCTAAGAAGGTACAAAAAATTGGTAGAAATGATCCATGTCCATGTGGATCGGGCAAGAAATATAAGCAGTGTTGTGGTAAATAAACTCGCAAACCCGCATAAAATAAGGGGAAACGCGAGTTTTTTCTTTGCTAAAAAATTGCGAAAAATCACAAAAATTTCACTTTAGATACCTTTTAGATACCTTTTCACAGGTGTTTTTGAAAACTAATAAGTATGATATAATTTATATAGGTGATTAAGATGGAATCCATAATAAGTTTAAAAGATATTGATGTAAATTATGATTTTACACTCGATACACCAAGCTACTATGATAATTATTGGAAAAATGAAATGAGATCTGGAAATGCTGATCCTGATGCATATAGTAAAATGCTAAGAACATACCATAAACTAATATGGAGTAGAAAACTACCAAATGGAGATTTTTAAAATCTTGAATATGGAAAGAGCGGAAAATACTTAGTATGGAAAGATTTTAGTTTTGGAAGCGATTCAATTACTGCATCATTTAGATATGCGAACAATACGGAATTTATGCATAAAGTTATAGAATCATTACCTAATTATAAAGATTTTATTCTTGATTATGTTCATAGAAGTTATACAATAGGTGGTTCAATTATATTTCCAAAGAGACCACTAGGAATTAATCCTGCAAGAGGTATAAATAAATATATATGTGATAGATTTGACTTAACATTAGAATGTATTAGAAAATATTATTTAAATGAGGAAAGTCCTTTATATAGTACATTGATAAAAGATAAAGAATTTTTTGATTATTTATAAATTTTAAAGGATATGTAGTGAAGTGAAGTTTATAATTGGCAATGGTAATTTTGAAAAGAATCCTATGCCAAAAACAGTGGAAGATTATATTAAATATATAAATGGGCAATTGGAGTTTGTAAAACTTAGAAACGAAAGAATAAAAGAGTATATAAAAATGTAGAATAAATTATAGAAATGGAGTAGAGAATATGGACTATAAAATAAGAAAAAAAGAAAGAAGAGATTGTGCTGATGTAGCTCATGTTGTTACAGTTGCTTGGAATGAAACATATAGAGGAATTGTGCCTGATGAATTTTTAGATAATTTATATAATAATGAAGAAGAGAGGGCTAAGAATTCTTATAACAAATTCGATGAAAAAGAAAATCATCAATATGTTTTAGAAGTTGATGATAAAGTAGTTGGATTTATAAATGTTGGATCAACAGATGAAACTGATTATGATAATTGCGGTGAAATACATGCGGTATATATTATTAACGGATACAAAGGATATGGATTTGGAAAAAAATTAATAGAAGCAGGTATTAACGAATTAAAAGAAATGAATTTTGATAAAATGGTCATAGGATGTTTAGTAGGAAATCCATCAAATGAATTTTATGAACATATTGGTGGTAAATATATAAAACAGAGAATATTTGAAAAATTACAATTACCTGAGAACGTATATTATTTTGAAAAAATATAAGAACTTACTAAAAAATTTTGAAAAATCATTAAAAAAGGATTTTAGATACCTTTTTAGATAACTTCTGAGAGATTTTTTAAGAAATTTGTTGAATATCTTACAACTTATTAGCATTAATTACAATTTATTCGCAAGTTATTGCTAAAAAATAGTATCACTCAGTCCATGTGGCAGTGGTAAAAAATATAAACAATGTTGTGGCAAATAACTCGCAAACCCAAGTAATATAAGGGAAAACGCGAGTTTTTCTTTTTGCCAAAAAAATGCCTAAAAAAGCGATTAGAACCATTTTAGAACCATTTTCAATTAAATTTCAATTGAATGAAAGATAATAACAAAACATGTGGTATAATTATATATAGGAAGTGATTAATGTGATTAGATATTATTGTAGTGGATTTGATATTAATGATGCATTTGGACATGGTTTAGGGGATATGTTTAAAGCGGAATTAACTGATAAAAAAAGTATTGTTTACATTCCAGGAAGCCCTGAAAAAATAGAAAAAGCTAAAACAAAATATGTTCCAGCATTTACAGAACATTTTAAGAGAATAGGAATTGAGTTTGAACAATCAAATATAATTACGCCAGAATTATCTAAAGAACAAGCAAAAGAAATGATTAAAAGTGCCAGTTTCATAATGTTAATGGGTGGAGATCCATACAAGCAAATGGATATGTGTAAGAATTTAGACATCATATCGGATTTAAGGCAATTTAATGGAATTATGCTAGGATTTAGTGCTGGAGCTATGTTGATGTCACAATACATAATAATAACACCTTGTAGTGAAGAGTATCCAGAATTCCATATTGAAGAGGGATTAAATTTTGATGGTTTATCAATATGTCCTCATAATAATACATCAAGTGAAGAATATCCTGATGAATTGGTTGCTGGAGATGAGGTATATAAAAAAATAGATTTAATAAAAGTTGCAAGCGAATATGGTAAATTTTATTTGTTGCAAGATTATCAAAGAGCAGATGGAGCATTTGATATTAGTATAATTAAATCAAATAATGGTGTTATAGAGTACTATACTGAAAATGATGGAAAAATATGGGAAGTTAGTAACGTAGTTATCTTATTAGAAAAAAATAAAAAATTAAGGAAATAAATAAAAAATCAGAGGTAAAATATGAAAGAATATTCTTATAATATTATTAATGATGTATATAATTGGATGATATCAAGAAAAAAAGATATAGAAGTCAGAATTCTAAAAGAAAAGTCACAAGCTATACAAGTAGGAGATATTATTACTTTTAACAATCAGGACACCATTGGTAAATATGTAAAAGTAAAAATTGCCAATAAAACTATTGTTGATAATGTATATGAATTAACAGAAAAGTTTGAAATCGAAAGAATGATGCCTGGACACTCTAAAGAAGAACTTATAGAATTAATGAAAAACATATATGGAGAAGAATTGAATCAAAAACAAATAGTTGCATTTGAATTTGAATATTTGTGTTGTGATAGTGAAGTTGAATTTATTGAATACAACGAAAAATATTTAGAAGATATTAAAGACTTGTTAGTGGAACTCGAAGAATACATTGTATCAATAGATAAAGATCATTTAGATTATGTTCATCCTGAATATAGAGAAAAAATGGCAGTTTTAGATTTAGAAGAAGTTAATAAAAACAATGGCAAATGTTATTTGGCAGTAGAAAATAATAAAGCAATAGGTTTAATCATGGGATGTATATCTTCTTATGATGAATATGATTATCTGGATTATAAATGTCCAAAAAGAGGAGAAATTACAGAATTAATCGTTACAAATAAAATTAGAAGTAAAGGCATAGGACAAGGACTAATAAATAAAATAGAAGAATATTTTAAATCCGTTGGATGTGAATATGTAATAGTTGATGTGTTTGCCTATAATGAAATAGGTAAGAATTTTTATAATAAAAAAGGATACCATTCTAGAATGGAAACAATGATAAAAAAAATATAGTGATATGGGGTGAACAATATTAGACATGAAATGAAATTAAACAATGGACCATTTGAACGAATAAAAAATGGAACAAAGACTATAGAATTAAGATTAAATGATGAAAAAAGATAATTATTAAGTGTTAAGGATTTAATAGAATTTACCAATAGAACTAACAATGAAAAAATGTTAGTTGAAATCGCGAACTTATATCATTATCCATCATTCGAAGAATTATATAAACATTTTGATAAGGTAGCAATGGGATATGATGAAGATGATATAGCTGATCCGAAAGATATGGAAGAATATTATTCGCCAGAAGAACAATCTAAATATGGTGTATTAGGTATTAAAATTAAAAAAATGTAATTTTATTAGTAAAATATGCCAAGTTAAAATGGAATAAAGATAGAGATATTGAAATTCAATATTTTAAACAAAATCCAGTGGGAGAATTATATAAAAGATTAGGATTTGTTCCAAGTGGAGAAACAGAATTTCATTATCAAATGATGAAACCAAAGCAAGTAATAATCAGAAAATGAAAATGTTGAAATTTGACAAACCAATGTAAATATGATATGATTATATTGCGTTGAAGGGGAAAAGTACCCAAAATTGTTATTCGAGTGAGTTAGGTATAGTGTGAACTAATAATAACATTTGGCGAAAGAACACCCCAGAGCTGACTACCGAAAGGAGTATTCTTAGTAGGCTAGTTCGGAAGGCAATCCGTTATCATATTGCTAGGTTTGTTAGAACTGAAAAGAGATTACTGTAATAGCAAACCGTTTATATATATATATAGATGGTTTTTTTAGTAATAAATTAAGGTGGCACCACGGATACCCGTATTCGTCCTTATTGTAGGATGATACGGGTTTTTATATTTTAAAAAGAAAGAAGTGATTTTATGTCAGATGACAATAATAACAATAATAAAATAAAACAAAAAATAGTATAAAGTAGATAATTTTAGTATTTCATTTTATGTCTACTTTATACACAAATAAATAAAGTAGATAGTACCTACAATCTATCTTGGTTTATTTATAAAAAATAAATTAAGAAAGAAGGTTATAAAAATGAAAAAAGAATTAAGTTATTTAGAAACAATAAAAGCAATAGATGAAGTGAAAAAATATTTTGAAAGGCAATTAGAAGCCAGATTATCGCTTACAAAGGTTCAAAGTCCATTATTTGTCAAAACAGTTTCTGGATTACAAGATGCTTTAACAGGTGTAGAAAAAGGGGTTAGTTTTAAAAAAGGTAGCGAAAAATTTGAAATAGTTCATTCGTTAGCAAAATGGAAAAGGGATGCTCTTGGAAGATACGAATTTCCAATGCATACAGGACTATATACTGATATGAAAGCCATACGAAAAGATGAAAAAGTTGATGATATACATTCTATGTTTGTAGAACAATGGGATTGGGAAAAGGTTATAGATAAGGAAGATAGAACTATAGATTATTTAAAAGAAACTGTAAGAAGTATTTATAAAGCAGTAAGACAAACATCAATATTTGTTAAGCAAAAATATAAATTTATTACAGTTGATTTACCAAAATCAGTATATTTTATTACTAGTCAAAAACTAGAAGATATGTATCCTGATAAAACTCCAAAAGATAGAGAAGAAATAATTGTAAGAGATAAAAAAGCAGTATTTATAATTGGAATAGGAGATAAATTAAAATCTGGTATAGAGCATGATTTAAGAAGTCCAGATTATGATGATTGGTCTTTGGATGGAGATTTACTCGTTTTTGATAAAACTCTTGATAAAGCAATTGAATTATCTTCTATGGGAATAAGAGTAGATGAAAAATCACTTATTTCACAATTAAAAAAATCTGATTGTTTAGATAGACTTAGATTACCTTACCACCAAAAAATACAAAAATGCGAATTACCATATACAATTGGTGGTGGAATCGGTCAATCAAGGATATTAATGCTTTTATTAGAAAAATCCCATATTGTTGAAATTCAAGCATCAAGTTGGGAAGCAAAAACATTAAAAGAACTAAAAGGTAAGAAAGTTTTATAATGAAAGGGAAGATTAAAATGGAAATTAAAGATATTTACAAACAATATAAAGAATTATTGGATAAAGAAATAGAAGTTAGGGGTTGGATTAGAAAACACAGAAAACAAAAAGAAGTTGGATTTATAGACTTATCAGACGGAACTTGCTTTAAAAAACTTCAAATAGTTTATGACAAAAGCACCCAAAATTTTGAAGATATAGCAAAAATTCACTTTGGATCTTCAGTTAAGGTAATAGGTACATTAATACCATCACCTGCTGATGGTCAGTGTTTTGAACTAAAAGCAAAAGAAATTTATTTAATAGGAGATTGTCCAGAAGACTACCCAATTCAACCAAAAGCTCATTCTCGTGAATTTTTAAGGGAACAAGCATATTTAAGACCAAGAACAACATTGTTTCAGGCAGTATTTAGGGTTAGAAGTATATTATCGATGGCAATTCATGAATACTTTCAATCACAAGGGTATTTGTACTTACATGCACCTATTTTTACTGCAAGTGATTGCGAGGGTGCAGGAGAAATGTTTCAAGTAACAACACAGGATCTTGATAAGATTGCTGAAACAGGAAAAGTAAGTTATGAAGATGACTTTTTTGGTAAGAAAGTTGGATTATCTGTATCAACTCAATTTGAAGCAGAAACCTTTGCACAAGCATTTAGTAAGGTATATACTTTCGGTCCGACATTCAGAGCTGATAAATCACATACTCCATACCATGTTGCAGAGTTTTGGCAAATAGAACCAGAAGTTGCATTCTGTGATTTAGATGGAATTATGGATATTGCAGAAGACTTAGTAAAATATGTTATTAAATACACCTTAGATCATGCAAAAGATGAAATGGAATACTTAGATAAATATGTTGAAAAAGGATTGATAGATAGACTTACTAAGGTATTAACTTGCGATTTTAAAAGGGTACCATATAAAGAATGTATTGACATACTTAAAAAAAGTGGTAAGGATTTTGAATTCAAGCCAGAATATGGTTCTGATATAGCTAAAGAACATGAGAAATACTTAACAGATTATTTTAAATGTCCATTCTTTTTAACAATGTGGCCAAAAGAATTAAAATCATTTTATATGAAACAAATGCCAGATGGTACAGTTGCAGGTGCAGATTTAGAGATGCCTGGAATTGGAGAAGTATTTGGTATGAGTCAAAGGGAAGAGGATTTAGATAAATTAGTATCTAGAATGAAAGAATTAGATATGAAAATCGAAGAATATGAATGGTATATAAAATTAAGAAAATATGGTACTTGTGAAAGAAGTGGTTTTGGTATTGGATTTGAAAGACTTCTTATGTATATAACAGGCATTGATAACATAAAAGATGTAACACCTTATCCAAGAGTTCACAAAAGTTGTGATTATTAGTAACTATTTGTAAAAAACAAATAAATCATATATAATATTATTGAGAGGTGGATTTATGGGAGAACAAAGTGAAAACTCAGTTGTTTTGAAATCAATTAGAAGAGATGTAACAGAAGATTTAAAAAATATGTCATTGGATTCGCTAAATATAGATGGTGAGGACATTGCTGTATTAAAATCAATGGGAATTAGTACATTAGGAGATTTATTAGGAGCAAGTACGACTCAATTGTATGATAGACTTAAAACAGGAATTCTTTCAAGATATTGGGGAATTCGTAATACTGTTATGGATATGGGTTTATTATTTACTGATGATCATGCAGAATATGAAGAATTAGGAATAAGTGATGATGTTGCATTGATACCAATTAGAAATTTAGGTTTATCAACAAGAGTAAAAAATGCATTAACAAGAAAAGGTCAGATTTATTATTTAGGAGATTTATTAGCTAGAGATTTTGAAAGTTTAGTTAGGATTAGAAACTTGGGTGAAGATGGAATGGTTGAGATAAAGAAATATGCTCACTCATTGGGTTACTCATTAAAAGATGAAGACCTTTTGTTGAAAGAAAGAAAAGCAGAATATAAAGCTAAGGGTATTCCAATGGTACAAGAAGAATTAGGCCTTGATGGAAAAACGAGTGACGTACTATATAGAAATGGTATTTATACATTACAAGACTTAATTAACTTAGGAGAAAGAGTATTTGAATTAGTTGGAATGGGCGATGTAAAAGCTCAGAAACTAAGAGAAGCTATAGCATCTAAAGGCATTAAACTAAGTACAGAAGTTGTCTTCACGAAAGAAGAAATTTCAGAACCTATAGCTGTTATGCCAACTGAAAAAATAGTTAAGCAATTAAAACAAGAAAATACAGCAATTCAATTGAGAATAAGTCAAAAAGAAGAACTATCAGCAGAATATGATAGATTAATAGCAGAGAGGAAAGAACTTATGGCAAGAGAGCAAAAGCTTGATGAAGAAATTGCATCAAAAATAGCTATGCTACAATCAGTTGATCAAAAAGAAGAAGGAGTAAATTATGGTAGAAGATAATATAAGAGTAATGAATGATTTAGATATCCAAATAAGAGATCTAGAAGACGAAATAAAGAAAGCTAAATCAATAAATGAAAAAATGAAATTGACTATACAGAAAAAACTTTTAATCCTTCAACAACTTGATGCATCATTAAATAGCCAAGAGGCATAGCAAAACATTATATCTAGATGAAACAGATTATTCATTAGCAAGCAAGAAGCAGTCAAGTTGTATGGACTTATAGGCAATTAAATGGTATATTGTAGTTGAAGATCATAGATACAAAGATGTGGAAAATTTGCAATTCTGGAGCCACTTTTAGAGCCACTCTGCTAGAGATTAGCAGGAATAAACTAAAATATAAAGGTAATAAAAGCCCCATTTTTAAATGAAATTAACGAGTGGCAGTGGTAAAAAGCCTTAAAAATGCTAGTCTTGTGGAAGCGGTAAGAAATATAAACAATGTTGTGGTAAGTAACCTCGCAAGGCCTTATAAATAAAGGGTTTGCTGGTTTTACTATGATTACAATATTTAGGTGATTTTAGGCATGGCTTTTGTCTTAGATAAGTTGTTGAATAAAAACTTGCAATGTCTTAATAAAAAATTATCTAAAAATTAATATTAATTACTATCTGATGTAATAAGAGGCTAAGATTTATTCTTAGTCTTTTTATAATTTATGATATAATGAATGTAGGTGGTTTTATGTCTAAAGTAGAATTTAAAGAATTTGTTAGTAAAAATCCTCATTTAATTGATGTTGTTTCAAGTGGTAAAACATCATGGCAAAAGTTATATGAAATATTTGATTTATACGGGGAATCTAGTACTGTCTGGGACAATTATAAAGAAAATAAAACTAGTACCAATACTACTAATCAAACTACTAGTACTAATTCTTCTCCTAATAACTTTAAAGACTTACTTAATATGGTAAAAAGAATAGATTTAGAAAGTGTTAGAAAAGGTCTTAATAGTTTAGATAAAGCAATTGATGCTTTTAAAGATTTAGTACCAGCTAAAGGTGTTGCCAAAGATTTATATGAAGCTCGTCCAACTTATAAATATTTTGAGGATTAATATGAGTATTGAATGTCAAATGTATTTAAATAAAAATCAAACTTTAAAAAGATTTCTACATGAAAACCCAAGATATTATAAAATATTAAATCGAGATCCTTCTTTTATTTATGAACTTGATAAAATAATGCGAGAAAAATATAAATTAACTTTACCTGATAAATTAGATAGATTTAAAAATAAATTAGATATGTTTTCAACTTTTATTGATATTTTTAATTAATTTGGTATAATTAAATTGTGATGTTTATGGAATATAACGATTTAATTAATACCTTTTTTAATGAACTTGATTCTTGTTTACTTATTAAAGAAATAAAAGAATTAAAAACTAAGTTATTAAATAATAAAGAATTACTTAAAAGTATTAATACTTATCATTTAACAAAAAGTGTTTCAGATAAAAAGAAATTATATGAATTTCCTGATTATGTTAGATATTTAACTCTTGAAACTGAGGTTAATATTTTAATTAATAATATTAAAAGAAAAATAGATTTTACTAGTAGGAAGTGTAATCATGAAAGTAATTAGTGGGTCTTTAAAAGGACGTAATATAATTGGTTTTAATATAGAGGGAACTCGTCCTACTATGGATAGAGTTAAAGAAAGTGTATTTGCGAGTATTCAAGATTATTTAAAAGGAAGTATAGTTTTAGATTTATTTGCTGGATCTGGTAATCTTGGAATAGAATGTATTTCTAATTATGCTAAA
>ERZ779737.1937-NODE-1937-length-14769-cov-1.968262_pt1 | contig 14769 bp, 12 predicted proteins | sample MGYA00511889_ERZ779737 | MGnify/ENA primary metagenome ERZ779737 (study PRJEB29588, sample SAMEA2163575) | human gut metagenome | biome: human gut; feature: human-associated habitat; material: faeces | place: Denmark | collected 2008/2010 ...
TTGGTCGTGCATCGTCCACACGATCGGTTTGCCGCTGTCTATGATGCGGCGTATGTCTTTCAGGGAAAGGAAGCCTTGGTTTACCCAATGCAGGTGGATGACATCGGCTTCTTTGAATTCCGGTAATGGGGTGATGTCCGTACCGGTGTTGGCCAGGTCCACTTGAAACAGGTTGTGCTTCTTGAACCGGTTGGCTTTCCAGATACAGACGCGTTCCCATACGAATTTGGCTTTCAGCAGGGGAGACTGGGGCAAGCTGGCCACCGTGATTTGGTCCGTCCGTTTGTCACGCACCAACATTTTGGCTTTGACCCCGTTGTTTTTCAGGGCTTCCATGAGACGGTTGGCTGCGATGGCCGCCCCTCCTATGTTTTCGGATGTATTGATAATGAGAACTCTCATACGTTTTTCAATCGTTTCTGCAAATTTAGGGATTATGGCTGATATATGTCATATAAATCCTATGATTCTTTTCGAGGCATGGACTTATGCACCGAAATCTCCCTTTAACGTCCGTTTTATTCGTCTTATGGCTTTGGCCATGAATGAATTGGTCTTGGCATAATAACGTGAGTAGGCTTTCCTTGCCTCGGCGCATTCTTCTATCGGTTCTATTTTTACCACCGGTAATGGCTCCATATAAAGCCCTGACCGGTATAGGTTCCCGCCGCCGCAATTCGTTCCGCTACCGTCGAACCCGATGTTTTGTACAAGTGATTTTCCCACATTGAGCGACAGGATGTCATTGAGAAAAAGAGAGGCATTCCATCTGATGGCCCAAGAATTATTCTTTCCTTCGGTTTGTCGGCGGAGCATGCGTGTATATCCGTATTTTCCGTTAAAGTCGAATGTGTAGGTCAGTTTCTTCCGTTTGAGCTCTTCCAATAAGGCTTTCCCGTCGGGATTAAAGAACTGCCAGGCGCGTTTCCAAGTGGCCCACCCCCAACTTCCGGTCCATTTGATAAGGAACGTGTCAGGCAAACTCGGGTCATTGGTAAAGTCGCAGGCTTGTATGTGTCCTACTTGGGGGACGTCAGCATAAATATCCAGTGCGTCGTTCATGAACCGGAGGAAATGCGGAGCCACGACCAAGTCGTCTTCCAATACGATGACCCGTCCGTACCGGTTTACCATTGTGGTGACACCGTCTATGATGTTCCTTGCCAGTCCCCAATTCTGTTCACGTTCCGTGACGTGTACTTGCCGGAAACCTTTGGCTTCCCTTACGATGTGCCTCACTTCTTCCACGGCTGCGCAGTCGGCTTCCGAACGTGCGGCATCGGAGTAGACGAACACGTCGCTGGCAGCGGCCAACGTGTTGCGCGACAAGGCCTCTAAGGCTTGCCGGGTGTGTGCGGGGCGGTTGTAGACGAATAATAATATCGGTGCTGTGTCCATGACTTAATCCTCCTGTGTTAGTCTGAAAACAAAGATAAGGTTTTATTTTCGATTTCATGCCGTGCGGAGGCCGGATTTTTACCGATCGTGAGCCTTCGTTTTTGTGGTAAAGTGGCGGACTGTCGTTTGCTGTTGCCTACCATGGCAACTTGGGAGGCAGGAAACAAAGGCGGTCGGATAATTTGTGCCACCATGTGTACCGTAGCAGTGTTCCGGTATTCCTTTTCTCTCGAAGGCAGTTTTCTAACGAAAGCAATGGTTTGTCGAAAAACAAGTCTTGCAGTACGGCTTGCTGTTTGGCTTTTAGCTTTTCGTAGAGTTCGGGAGCCTGATTCAAACGGTTGATGAGATTTAACAGACTTTCCATAGTGGTTACGTGGCATTCGTCGATGATAAGTTCCTTGTGTATTACTTCATTCCGGTTCATGATAGCCAATGCGCCGAGGGAGATGGCTTCGGCTACGGAATTACCTCTGATGGATCGTCCTCCCCATTTGATGAAATATTTTGCATCGTAAATGCTTGTCAGATTGTCACCAATCCGTTGTTGGTGAAGGATGATGGGCTCTCCTGTGGTCTCCAAGGGCTTGAAATGGTCGGGTACCCGGGTGACCGGCCTTTCCGTGGTGGAATTGATTTCCATAAAGATACCTCTCCGCAGGGAAGGGCGTTGTAGGTGCCGTTGCATAATGCGTTCCAATGTATGTGCTCCTACGAATGTATAAGGAAAATCCACCTTACCACGCCGTTCGGCCACGATGCCCCGCGCCATTTGGTTGAGTGTCACATCGTAACCGAAATGTACGCTGCCTGTGGCCAAATTGGCTTCTCCGATCATGTAGGCGAATAAAGTCCGGGGATATTGCCGTACAACGTTCGTCGGCAAAGCTACATTGATAGAAATCACGATGTCATACGCGTTCCAATCGATTGCCCGTCCGTCTACGGCAAATTTCCCGTTGGGCAACGGGCTTCCGGGGCGTTTGAATCCTTGTCCCGGCAGTTTGTCCAAGGTTTGTGTTTTGAGCAAATGAAGGTCTTTGGCGATGTGTGGGATTACTTTACGGTATATTTGTGTTTCCCATTCTCGTTCTTCCTTTATAATATAAAAATCTGCGTCCAATTCTGCCATCAGTCCTATGGGACCTACACGCCCCATGGAAGAGAGGAGAATCGCTTCCGGGTCTTTTTCGGTTACGGGGCATACGTATAAGTCTTGGTAGACTTCTTGTTTGAGCAGTGCGATTTTAGGTTTGTCTTTCATGCTGTCCTAATATATTATATAGCAAAAATACGAAAAAAGCCTCGGGATGTTGATGCTTTGCCTCATACACTTAACAAAAATTATGTGTTCGTTTTCCGTTTTTATGCTTGGAAGATAGGATATTTCTTTATCTTTGTGAAAGTTAAAACATGGTGTTATGGGCAGGTTCATCAATCCTTTCACAGACGTGGGCTTCAAGCGGATTTTCGGTCAGTCCGTCCATAAAGACTTGTTGATAGACTTCCTGAACAACCATCCGTGAGCGTGCGATTTATTATTTGTGCCGTGCGATGTCGCGGCAGGGCGAACGCGGTGCGAATTGGAAATTCAATTTGAAAGCCGTTTACGGTATTTTTTCCTGAATTTCGAGATGAAGGATTCCGAGGGCAATTTCCGTACGGACGTGGTGCTGTCGGATCGTGACACACACGTGCCGTTTTCCGATAAGCTCCGTTTCGTGTTCCTGCAGTTGCCTTGTTTTAAGAAGGAGGAATCGGAGTGTGAGAATGACTTTGAACGTTGGATATATGTATTGAAAAATATGGAGACATTGCAGAGGTTGCCTTTCAAGGCTCGTAAGTCTGTGTTCGAGAAGTTGGAACAGATAGTGGACATCGCGTCTTTGTCGAAAGAAGAGCGTATGAAATACGACGAAAGCATCAAGGTGTACCGTGACCAGTTGGCCACGTTGGATTTCGCGAAGCAGAAAGGTCGTGCAGAAGAACGGTTGGACATAGCCAAGAAGATGAAGGCTTCATCTGTTCCGGTAGAGACGATAAGCCTTTGCACGGGCTTGTCCTTGGACGAGATTGCCGGGTTGTGATAGGATGATCTTATTCCGTTTTCATGACGTGAATATGGTTGGTCGGTTGATGGATATACCGTTTCAAAATGGTTTGCGCTCATTTTTTTTGCACAAAAACAATAGGGTTCACCTTAATGGCTTGTTTTATAGTTCATTCGGTTGTGCACAATGCCTCTTTGAGTGAAGGAAAGGTGAAGCCCTGGTGAAGGAAGTTATAGAAGAAAGTTCACCGTAATTTGTTGATACACAAATAATATGAAGGATGCGAACCCTTTTCTGAAAAAACTCCTTGAAGGATGGAGAGGGGAGTGTCATCCGCTTTTCCTTCGTCCTTTTTCCTGTTTGCCGTAGAGTGAGAAATCGTTTACAGCCAAACGGAAAATCGTTCGGCTGTAGTTGTTGTAGTGTTTTTGGGAGTCTTTGGGGCCTGTCAACTGTGGATATTGTGTCTGTGTCGTACGGTTTCAGGTGGAGTCCTGATCTGTTCCGATAGAAACGATAAGTATTGATATAGGGGCTTTGGATGAATTTTATAGGTTGTGACAGAAATGGTAGATAAACCGTTTTCATTTGTCTTTCAATAGATAAAATACATCTTGAATAGCGTCTTTTAATGCTTCAAGATATCCTCTTCCGAATTTCAGATCAGGTTCCATATAGTTCCCTTCAGCCCATTCATTCCAGGATTTGAGGAATACAATACGATCTTCTCTTGTTTTATGTGATATGTTGTTGAATGATTTTATAATGTGTTTTTTAAATTTTTCAGGGGTTGAGTTGATGAGGATATGTCCGGATCGGCCCGATCGGGGAGAGTGATCCCAATTAGGAATGAGAGTAGGGTAACAGTCGTTAGCTTGTTCCTCAGGTCCTTGAAAGTATTGAGAGGCACGGCTATATTCAATACGACGTCCTTTTTTTAATGCAATACGTTGGAACTTGGCATTTATGCGCTCCCACAAAGAAAAATCCTTTTTGAATACATCAAATAGCCTTATTAAAACGTTAGCATCAAATCCCCATTGGCGAAACAGAGCCAAATCTTCAATTTTAGAGGTATGTCCTACAAAGTGAATGCGGAAACCGTGTTGGGAGGCAAGCTTTTGCCACAGTTCGATAAAGTGGGGGGGATTGGGGATTTCTTTAGGAGAGTAGACTACAAATATTGGATTTCCGTGTATGCGAATATATCTTGGGTCTTGAAAAGCAGGTAACACAGCATTGAAATGTGCAATGTAGTCTTCATCCCCGGGATAGAGTTGTTCCATTAACATTTTATGTCCCCCATCTTTGTTGAATTGTTTGTCCTCCCAACTGTGATTGGCCCATGCCAAACAAAAGGGAAAATCCGGTTTCCCGCTATTTAGCACTTCATTGAATGGTCTTTGTAATAGTTGCTTGCCATTTCCAAACCAATAATGCCAGTAACAGAAACCTTCTATGCCATATTCACGTGCCATATCGGCTTGGGCTTGACGTGTTTCCGGCAAACGAAGGTCATAGTAGCCTAAATCTGCCGGCACACGTGGCTGGTAATGTCCTTTGAATAAAGGTTTGGCTTTGCCCACGTTGGTCCATTCCGTGAATCCTTTGCCCCACCATCTGTCGTTTTCCGGGGTGGGATGGAATTGCGGCAGATAAAAGGCGATAACCCTTACTTTTTGATTATTGTTAGGTTTCATGTTGAAGTAATTTTATGATACGTAATGCGTCCTCTGTGGTTTTTAGCGGACGATATAACTCATCTAAAAGCGTTGTTATTTGCGTTGGGTGCAAATCATTTAAATAGACATCCTTGATAATTGGAATTATTTCTTCGGGCACTCGGTAACGGATGATTCGGGCCGGGTTGCCTCCAACAATTGCATAGGGAGGAATGTCGGATGCCACAATGGCTCCGGCTGCTATGATGCTTCCTTTGCCAATCGTAACACCGGATAGTATTGTTGCTCCGTAGCCAATCCAAACTTCATCCTCAACTATGATAGGACCTTTACTCCGGCTGTCTGTCTGGCAGTGTTTGCCTTCAAGGGTTGAGCGTATGGGATAAGTGAATAGCGTTTCGGTCTGATGGTTACCGCTTAAAATGAAATGTACGTTTGAAGCTAATGATACATAGTTTCCTATTGTCAATTTCTCTATTGGAGGAAAATAGCTCAAGATATGCAACTCTCCGTATGTACCGTTGCCTACTTCAACACATTCCATGGGAAAGGTATTCATTGGTACGGTTTGGTTTTGCTTATTGCGTTTGCGCCATTCTTTTTTGAATTTAGTAAGTGCATAGGCTCGGGCAAAACTTCGTAATACAGGGATTTTTGAGGCGAAATTCATCTGTTGGTTATTCTTTTATAAGTTTTTCGTAAGAATCGTTTCAGGCTATATCGCTTAGTTCGCATCAATAAATTCCGCGGTAACGATTTGAGGTATAATACCATTCCTCCCGGGGTGGATTTCATGGCCTTTATCCAGTCTTGCCGTCGGGTGAGCCGGAAACAATTCCACGGTTTGTCGAAACCTGCATAATGAATTTGTACGGGATGTGCCAATCCTTTATTAAACTTGGCGAGTGCAGTGGCTTTGTCTCCTGCAAATTCGGTATTGCCTTGATAAAAATCTCTTTGGTTCATGTTTAACCGATAGAAGGAGATAGGCAAGCTATAATCGATCGGTAAATATTTGATGTAGGGCCAACAGGTTAAAATAATGCAGTCTTGTTCCGGCAAACGTAGTCGTGGATAGTTGTTGACATAAAAGTTGATAATTTCTTCTTGCTTATGGTCGTTGCGCAATTCTTTAAGGTTGATGAGTAAGAATCCTGCAGCAATTTCATGTTCAAGTATTTCCATTTCCGTCGTACTGAAGTCTTTCCGGTAGTAAGGCATACGACTGTTTTCCACTGGTCCGACACCGGCATAATAAAATTTTTCGTTCGGGAACATGAAAAATACGGGAGAAAAATCGCCGGTAAAAACTACGTCTACGTCCGAACATATAATCCTGTCATATTGCGGAAGGACGTCTGTTGCAATAAGTTTATAGAAAATTTCTTTGGAGTAATGTGCTTTAGTCCCGAAATTTTTGATTTTTTCATTGTATTGTGTGACATCGATGAAGTGTAATTCGGTATGTGTAAATTCTTTTAGGCTGTTCCGTAAAGATTGCTGGGCTTTTGGGGACAAAGTTGTATGGAATACATATAATTCATACCAATATTGCCGTGAGGCATGTTTCATCATGGAGTGAATGGCAACCTTTGCTGCTAACAAGTAATTAGCGTCAAAAGTAAAGAACACAGGTATTTTTTGCATATTGTCCATTTGTGAAATTATTAGAAAAAACGGATAATACTTTGTTCCATTTTATGTTTTGTCCTTTTGTTATTAGGATTCATTCTTTTGCAAAAATATGGAAACTTTTTTGTCTTCCCAAGTTTTTGGAGTATCTTTTTTATATGATATACGTTTTTGTAAGAAACGAACCTAAGGTTTCATTTCTGTTTTTTATTCAACTGGGAGTTGTGCTCAGTTTCCGTATTGTAGAATTGTATATTATAATAAGTACAAATGAATGGAGAGAAAAAGCCACGAAGCGCAAAAATAGACCCTTTACCCTTGTGAGGATGGGGATATATTTGTTTGCGATGTTTCATACAAACGAAACAAAGCCGTAAAAGATCCAAAGGGTTGTGGCTATTGAATAGTTTGGTTATTTGGTGTAAGATGGGATGGTGTGTTGGAGATGTTTTTTCATAAATATTGTTGTAAAAACATTTAAAACTTTCCGTGTTTCTAAGTTTGAAGAAGTTATATGTTCCATATACGTAAGGAGCTATAGGGGAATGTGGCTTATGCTTGGACAATTTTCTTCCTACGGTGGTTATCACAGATGCCGAGTGTATTCTATGCCACGATAGCGGTTCTTTGCACTTTATGATGCTGTCAGTCAGGGCTGCGTTCATGGCCAACCACCAATCATAATAGAACGTCATGCCGCTCCAGGGCTTCAGATTTTCGATAAAAGTCCTTTTTATAAGCATGGCATGCCCCGGTATATTGTCTCTAAAAAACAGGGACTCTGCGGTAAAGGGCAATGGGAGGTAGTCTTTGGTTTGCTGACGAGAGTAGGTTGGGGAAGAGATGATGTCTGAGAAGCACAGGTTGTATCCTTCTTCCTTTTCTATTAATTGTACTAATTTTCCTATTTTCTCTGGGAACCAAATATCATCTTGGTCGGATATTGCTATATAGTCTACTTTTTTAGATACTTGATAGAATATATCATGAAAGTTTTGATTGCATCCTTTGTTTCGTGTATTTCGGTGTACTTTGATGAATGGAAATTTTGTAGCGTATTCTTGTAAAATGTTCATTGTACCGTCTGTGGAACAGTCGTCGCAAACGATGATTTCATGGATAGGGTAGGTTTGCGCGAGGATGGAATCCATTTGTTCGCGCAGGTATTTTTCTCCATTGTATGTACACATCACGACCGATACTGTTTTTTTCTCCATAAGGCTTGTTTGTTTGTGGCAAAAGTATGAAATATTTTGTTTTTATGATGGTTTTGAATGCTTTTTATTTAGAAAATGTACTTTTTTGAACATGTCTTGCAAAAAAATAAAATTTCACTTGGAGTCTAATGTTTATATTGTTATATTTGATGTCGAGTATTAATCTTAAAAAAGAATGCTTATGAAAAAGTTAATTGCATTGGTAAGCGTTGTTTTCGCTATTACCAATATGTCTGCACAGTTAAAAGTACATTCTAATGGGAATGTAAGTATAAAAACTACGGAAACGCCTAATGCGACTTTGGCGATAGGTGGAGTAGGGTTGCCAACTCAATCTTTTTATGTGAAATCCAAAAATGTCCCATTGCGAGTGGAAAGGGATGGTGCTGCGACAACGAGTGGGGCTTGGTCCTATGGAGTCGACGCTACAAATCTTGCAACAGATACCCGAATGATAATAGGTGTGAATTCAGTGGCGTGGACACATGATTATACTACAATAAATAAAGGTCGTGCTTTCGGTGTATATGGCGCAGCCGGTTATACCACATCAGGCTATAATTACGGGATATATGGTAATTTGCTTAGTACACAAAACGGTGCTGCGATAGTGGGGGCTGTGAATTCAATGGATGTCAATGTCCCCGGACGTTATGCCGGTTATTTTCAAGGCGATGTCCGTACTACAGGAAATTTCTACGGTACGGTGTTGACACCTTCCGCTTCCCGTTCCGCCTTGATGGGGCGTTCGGCAGTGATGCCCCTGTCGGCGGAAAGCGATGCAATGAACAGCATGTCTGTGGTTGAAAAACTTTCTCAGTTGACCGCTGTGCAGTATAACCTGTCCGAACCACAAGCAGCGCAGACTTTTGCAGCGTCGGGCGATACCGTGGCAGTTCGCGAAAATCTTCCCCGACGAAATCCACAACATTGTGGCGACATTCCCCAACCTCTACGCATTGCGCAAAGAAAGCAACGGCACTTACGTTTTGCTGAAAGAAGTCTATCCAGACTTGGTTTATGAAAGTCAGGAAGGCGACCTTTGTATCAACTACACGGAGATGATCCCGCTTTTGGTGCAGTCCGTCAGTGAACTCCGCGCCCAGGTGGTATCATTGCAGGGGGCACAGACCTATAATGTGCGTGCCCGGAACGGAAGCGAAACGGGTGTCGGCAGTAGCGCATTGGATGTCCCGGTATTGGAGCAAAACGACCCGAACCCCTTCACGCAAACGACAGTGGTGCGCTATACGTTGCCGGAAAGTGTGAAATCAGCATTCTTATATATCTATGATTTGAACGGCACGCAGATAGACCAAAAGACGTTACAGGACAGGGGCAAATCTTCCGTGACGCTTGAAGCCGGAAGCCTCGCCCCCGGGATGTACCTTTATGCTTTGGTGGTCGATGGTAAGGTTGTCGACACCAAACGGATGATTATCACTAAATAAGGAGGGCGAGTCCATGAAAACGTTATTGATAATATGGATGTGCTTGTGCACAGGATTGTGCATGGCACAAAATTCGGAAAATGACGATACACATGTAACGATTAATGCAGGAAAGAAACCATTAAAGGATATTCTTGATAAGATGCCAAATGTCCTCTATTTATCTATCAGGGGAACATTGCTACCCGAGGATTATATCTTTTTAAAAGAAAATTGCTGGGATGAAATAGATTTGAGCGAAGCAGATATTGATGTCCTTCCCTCAAAAGCATTCCAAGGATATATGGGAGGAAATACGGAAACAGGAAAAATTATCCTTCCCAGAAAACTGAAATATGTGGAAGATAAAGCTTTTGATACGCAAAACTTTGTACACATCATCTTAACAGGTCCATTTCCGGATCATACAGTTCTCGCTTTTGAAAATAAATGTAATAACCGATTAGCCGTATCATCGGATAATTTATATTGTAAAGAGGATGATCATTTTAGGGTAAGTGTAGATAACGGACTTTGTATTACTGAAACTGATCTGAATTCTGTCTACTCTTTGGATGGTCGCGTTTTTTATTATTCTTATTTGGCTTGGATGAATTGGCTTGAAACGGAACTGACTGTTAAACCGGAAACACGGGTTATAGCAGGGGGGGCTTTTGACGGAGTAATAGGATGTAACAAATATATTCTTCCAGAAAGTTTAGACTCTATCGGTCATAATGCATTTTATGGAGACGGAATGGACTGCTTTACCATTGTGTGCCAAGCCATAACCCCACCCAAATGGGAAAAAGATCAATTGATAGAAAGTGCGGCCTTCCATGACTGTGGCAGCCTCATTGTACCCAAAGGAAGTGAAAACTTATATAGAAAGGCACCCATATGGAACCGAGCTGCAAAAATCAATGGCAAGGGTTATGAAATATTGCCTTCTATAAAAGAGACTCAAAAAGATAAAATCACAGTTATCAACCAAAAAAACAGTTACCTTATCATATCGCCCATACCGATAATAGAAGTGTATGTTTATGACATTGATGGGCGATGCTTGCATGCGGAAAAGGCAAATTCAAAAAGATTAAAAATCAACAAGGCATCTTCTTGGAATACCTACAGTGTAATTCGGATTGAACTGTCAAATGGAGAAATGAAAATTATTAAGTTGAAGTCTTAAAAGAATAATTATGAAAAAAATAATATTCACATTATGTTTATGCTTCATAAGTATAACCTTGTCATCACAGATAACAGAGACTGTGAGTATACCTGATAATTCTATTAAAATTAGAACCATAGGAAATTACAGCAAAGTAGAATACGGTAATAATATTTACACAGACCGTATTGGTTATCCCAGTATCCCGTCTGTGATAAAATCATATGCAATACCTATAGACGCATACGATGTTCGTTTAGGTTCATCTATCGCTGCAAAATCTTATTTTCCGGGACAATATGTACTTTATCCTGTACATCCCCCAAAAACAGACTACTTGTCAGATTGGGCGAAGGCTGTTATCCCTGATCCTGCTATATATCAGTCACAAGAACAATACCCTAAAATTAATGCTGAGATATTATCTGATGAACGAGTTATGGGTGGAAGAATCATAAAAGTAGCATATTATCCTTTAATTTATATACCTGCCAAACGACAGCTATTTAAACAAACAATATCTGTATCATTAACTTATAATACGTCTAGTTCTTGTTACTTTTCCACCCCGAACATTTCAGAAAATCGCAAACAAACTGCCTTGAAGTTTCTCCGCAGCCTTGTAGAAAACCCTGAAGTTTTACTCCAAGAGCCAACAAATAAGATGAGGGTGAACTCAATACCGGAGAGCAAAGATTTGCTTTTTAACGAGATAATTCCAGATTACATTATTATCACCACAAATGAGTTAAAAGAATCCTTTCAAAAGTTGGCTAATTGGAAGACTCAGAAAGGCGTACCAACTGTTATAAGAACAATAGAAGAAATTAATCAAGAATATTTTGGAGCCGATTTAATAGATAAAATAGCCTTTTACATAGATGATATAGGAAAACGCTGGAATAACAATGCACTATATATTTTATTAGGTGGAGATGCAGAAATAGTTCCAACAAGGAAGGTAAAATCAGTATCTTCATCGTGTACTGAATTAGTAGCCACAGATGCTGCATATACCGATAGAGCGACACAATATCATGCAGACTCTAAAATCTTTCGAAGTAAAAACACAGAAAGAAGTGCTTTCCTTGGACGTATCCCTGTAAAAACGATTGAGCAGGCTGACATGTTTATTGAAAAAATTATAAGTTACGAAAAAGCAAAATTAGACATTGATTATTCGTATGTCAACAATACCTTAATGACATCAGCTTATATGGAACCGAACAATACAGACGGTTACATGGCAGAAATGGATTCATTTAGAGTAAAGAACCTCCCATCTTATGCTAAATATTGGTATTTATTTGAACACTTTAATTGTCCTGAAAACGACCATGAAAAAGAAACCTACGATACACGTTACGGAATGGAATTAAGTAAAGAGAACTTTATTTCCACATTAAGTTATGGCTCACCACAAGGATTTCCTCACTTTATTCTCCATAAGGATCACTCTAATACACAAGTATTTGGTATTGCTTCGCAAAATAAAGGAACTAACTTGGAAAGCAAAGACATCGTCGCCTTACCAGCATCTCCCTACTATAATATTATAGTAACCAATAGCTGTGTGGTAGCAAACTTTTCCAGCGACTGTGTTGCAGAAGATTTTTTGAATAAGAATACTATCGCGTTTTTCGGGGATACAGATATTGGTTATCGAGATGAATATCCCGTCTTTAATACATTCTTATCAACCTTATACCCTAAAGGACAAAAACATATCCCACAACAATTCAGTACAGGCTACGCCCATTTACAAATGCTTATGAATGGCATAAATACAACTTATCATCGTTTCCATCTATTAGGAGATCCGGAAATGCCAATTTGGACAGATACTCCTAAAGATTTACGTATATCTGTTAGTCCCCAAAGAATAACTGCCACTCAAAGCGAGATAACTGTACAAATACATAATTTACCAAAAGAAGAGGAAGCACTCGTTTGTTTAACAGATATGCTGGATTCTTATTACACGACAATGATTTGCGACACAATGCCCCATATATTTCATGTAATTCCTCGGAAATCGCAAAGATTTAGTATTACGGTTACAGCTCACAACTATCGTCCATTTACTGCTACAATACCAGTGTCTACAAGTAATGACAATCTTTTGTCCATAAATAAAATATCTAATTTTGACGGAACAGCTTATTCCGGGCAAAAAATGGATTTAAATATAGACATAAGAAACAGAGGTACTAGTAAGGCGGAAAACGTTAAAGCTACTCTTTCTTCTAATTCTCCATATATTGAATTTTTAAATGAAACAGTAGACTATGGAACAATTCAGCCCAATAAGACATATTGTCCACTTACAGAGAGATTCTCTTTCAAAGTCTCTGAAAATGCTCCTACTGTTGCACGTAATGATTTAGACGGAGTCCGTTTCTATCTTACTATAACAAGAGATAATAGCAATGTTCATTCTTTGGACTCTTTTAGTGTTGACATATTCCGTCCACAATACAAAATAGTACAACAATACATAGTCAATACAACCGACGGAGATCTAAAGCCAGAAGCAGGAGAAGATGTCTATGTAAAAACAGAATATAAAAAATAGGAAAAGGGAACTCAGAAGTAACATTGAAAGTCGAACCTTACAAACGAGATCAGACAATCCTTTCTTGCGAGGCTTTATCTGATACTTTATGGAAATTTAAATTAAAGAATGATTATAATGAAAAACTTGCAATCAGGGCTACATTAAAATTATATAGTAATGGATTACTAACTGATAGTATTAAACTTGCAGGCATCAACTTAATGGCACCTAATGAATCAGAAAAGTTCATCTTTAGGCCAAAGGAGAAATCCATTCAAATTATTTATTCCAGTGATTTAATCAACAACAGGCCTTGGAATATTTACCGTTCTGAAAGTGAAAATGGTTGTTATAAAAAGGTCAACAGTATGCCTATTATAGGGACGTATTATGAAGATATGGATTTAAAACCTCATACTATATATTATTATAAGGTAGCGCGATTAAATTCAGCTATGATAGAACAAGAACAATCCCAACCTATTAAATCGGGAACCACATTCTATTCAGAACTCTTCACACCATGCCGTCTCAACGGCATCTGGAGTTATTATGGATGTGAAACGACCACTTTCGACGTTAATTATGACGGTCAGCAAGAAATCGTATCTGTCGCCCGACATCAAACCGATGGTACAAAATATATATCTGTTGTCAATTCAAAGGGTAAGGGATTAAAAGATTACGCATCAGAAGGAAATTCATTTAATCCATTTTTTCAACTACCTCGAAATGAAGTAGAAGCGCCGTTATCCATAGGTGATTTATTCGGTAATGGCATTCCTTGCATTGTAGCCATAACACGTAACATGGCAAATGTAAGCGAGAATTTCATAATGTGCATATCAACAGAAGACCAAAACAATGACGGACAACCGGACTTATTATGGCAAAAGCAAATATCCGGTTATTCATATCGCAGTGCGGTCATTACCGACATCAATCCAGCAGATGGAAAAGGAGAAAAAGAAATAATCTTATTGACAGAAAATGGAGGTCCTTTACAAGTTTTCGACTGCCGAGGCAATTTAATCCATTCCATTGGAAATCATAGTGGAAGTATGTACGGAATGCCGGCCGTAGCCGATTTAGACAATGATGGCTATAAGGAGTTTATATGGGGAGACCAATCAGGTATCTATGTATGGAGAAGTAATGGAACGCATTATAGCCAGAATCCATTATATCAATATAGCGGTTACAATCTATCATCTTCTCCTGTTATTTGCGATTTTGATGGCGATGGTGAGAAAGAAATTTTAGTTTCATCAAACCGAACCAACATCGCAAAGATTTTTGCAATAAAGCTAAACGGCAAAATTGTACCAGGTTCTTCCATGTATATTCCATACAGTGGCGCAGACCACGCTGGTATAGAACATGCCATTGCTGTTGGAGACATTAATAACGACGGTGATATCGAAGTAGTTGCCTTAGGAACCGATTGTGTCAGAGCATGGGATAAATCCGGAACCTTATTGTTTAGTAGAGACATTTCTGGTTTATTCCCTAATAAAGAATGGAGTATCAACAAAACCTGTCCCCTTATTGCCGATGTAGATGGTGACAATGAGCCTGATATTGTTTTTCAGGACGAAATGGAAATTTACGCTTTAAAAAATAACGGG
>ERZ779737.1939-NODE-1939-length-14753-cov-2.300721_pt1 | contig 14753 bp, 14 predicted proteins | sample MGYA00511889_ERZ779737 | MGnify/ENA primary metagenome ERZ779737 (study PRJEB29588, sample SAMEA2163575) | human gut metagenome | biome: human gut; feature: human-associated habitat; material: faeces | place: Denmark | collected 2008/2010 ...
GAGGAGAAACTGAAGGCGCTAATCGTGGAGATGAAGGCGGAGATCGCGGAAGCGAAGAGGTTGATGGATTTGGGCGAGGGCGATGGACGGCCACTGGAGGAGAAGAAAGGTAAACGGAGGAAGAAGGGAAAGTAAAAAGAGACGCTGGCCTGAGTACTGGATTGTCAGTACTCAGACCAGCCATGTTGTTATACCATCCTGAAAGGCAGTTATAGATATAAAGTGAATGCGCCTCCTGCTATTTCAGTACAGTGCGCAGAAGTCCATCCTTCAAGTCCCTTGGCTCGTTGATGAAGCTCACTAATATTAACAGCATTATTGCTGCTTGAAAAAGTGAGTTTGTGAGATCCTGGCATATATTCGATATTAATTGATTCGGATACAGTTTCAGGGTTAATCTTCTCATATGCCTTTATTGGTTCCAATGTATCCGCAATAGCAAGGATATATAGAAGCGGGTTATCGAAAAAGGTAAGGGTTTTGTATGTCTCTCCTAAAGCCGTACTCAAATTATAATATTCATACAACTCGCGTGTTTCTTCTGATTGCTTCCAAATATTGTGAGCCAATATGCAATCGGAAATATATGAAAAAACTGGAAGTTGATTTTCGGAGAAGTGCCTTCCATGGAAATAAAAATCACTTAAAGAAACCGGATAATGCGTTTCTTGAAGCACAGACAAATATGCAGCCAAATAGTTTTTGATTATCCGATCATAAAATAGATACCCTCCGATAATTCCGTGATCTGGGTGCTTACGCTCATTAATGCAATAGTTAAAATATCGTGTTATAATCGTACTTGTATACTGATGATGATATATCCTCGCACCGGTATTAAATTGCAATTTTGGATGACCGCCTATTGTACATGACCGTTGTGTAAGTTCTCGAAGTATCCCACTTTCCAAGTTCACTTTTTGCCTATGTGATGCACTGTTAAGCGTGCCAGGATAGGAAGAAAATGGAGAAAGGGTAATCCCAAGTTCGGCTTTTACTTTACGCAGAGCAGCATACTCGCCAAAGCAAATTTTAGAACCAAATCGAGAATAATTGTTGTTAGGAATGGGCGCTCTTGTCGGTATAGCAATCGGGGAATCATCTCTTTCTACCACGCAATAGCCATAATCATGGTACAGAAATGTCAGAAACCAAAAATAAGAAAAAGGGAAATATCCCGGATCCTCAATTGAAAGCGAGTTTTCAGCATTTAAGCAACTCTCAATTAGCAAACCCAAAAAGAAACCGGAAACAGTATGTATTGCACGTTCAGGGGGAAGTGCGTATTGCCTATCGAATTCGAAAAAGAGAACCCGCTCCTTACGTGCAGCTAAAAAATAGTCTTTAAGAAATGCTGCCGCATATTCGGGATTAAGGAGTAATGGCAACTCCTTTTCGCCATTTTCAAAGTATTTTCGTATAAATTCAGCTGACGTATCCGCATGCAGAATATTATCTGTATTAATATTTGCATAATGATAATAATTCCAAATGATGTTGTTTTTACCCAGCAAACTATCTTTTATAAAATCAGAAAAAAGCATAGCCTCACCACTCAAAAGTGCGTAAATATTAATTGGAAGTAACGCGTCTATAATTAATTATAACACACCCACGGGTGTTTGTCATCGAAAAGCTGAACAACTAAATTTAATTCCCAAAATTCTCTCCACTTGCGCCGCAATAAACAAGGAATAAGCAAAACCCCTCTGAAATCAGCCGATTTCAGAGGGGTTTGGTCCGAGTGGCGCGACTCGAACGCGCGGCCTCGACATCCCAAACCTATGTCTGAACTTTCAGCGAGGGGTCTTGCGCCCTCTTTGGCACTTTCCGGCACTCCTGCGGTTCCTCTTTGGAACTCTATTGGCCTGTTTATTTCAGGCACCGCTTTCGGCTTTTGGGATTTGTGTGGGATGGAATTCTGTATATTAAAAGTGCTTCCGACCGGGTTTACCTCCAACAGCGGGTGCTTTTTGCCGCAGAGAGCAGCTCAGAAATTGCGCCGCATAAACAAAGAAATAAGCGCGATGACAAAGAAACAGCAGGCTGACTTGGATGATAGCCAGCCTGCTGAGCGAAGATGTTTATTCGATGTTTTGTCTTTCAGCAGCAATGCGTGTTCTTTTACCAGAGAATGCAATGCCGATTTTTATAATTGACGTAACATTCATTGCCTGCAAATCAACGCTGTATGCATGGTCGTTAATCTGTTGCAAGGCAACATTGGCAAGGTCTTCAAGCTGTGTTTCAGAGCGGTCTTTCCCGGCCTTTAATTCAATCAGAATACCAGGCAGCCGCTTATTCAAAGGAAGCATCTGAATATCAAATCGTCCATCACCAGCTTCGCGATTGGAGGTAATGCGATAGCTGTTGTCCATCACAGCGCACATACCCAATATCAGACCATGGTAAAATGTTTCGTTGGCAGCATCGTGGAAACTTATTGTTTGGAGCAGAAACTTCTCCAAGGTTTTTTGCAGTGAGTCGCTATCTACCTTGTAGATAGCTTCCTGAATAGCAACAGCAACGGAACGAGGAATAATATTCTCAAGCTGAGAGAGGATCTCCTTGCTGTAGACGAAAGAAATCTCTTTGTTGGGCAGAGCCACTTCGCACATATAATCCTCGCCGTAAGACTGGTCGCAGCTCACAGCCTTCAAATAACCTGCCACCAGCAGGAAGCTGTATACAGAGGACGGATCATTCTGGATCTGCGGATAAATGACGCCAGTGTCGATGTGTGTAACGAAGGATTCGCCCTTCATCAACAGCTCCAGACGCTCCATAATATCCGGCGTTGCAGAAGCCAGCACCTCACGGATGATGTCATTGCTTCCGGTGGACTGCCAGAATGCTTTGGGACGGCAGTTATTATTGAAGTATCCAATGACAGACCAGGGATTAAAAATCTCGGTATTGCCGAAAAGGTAACCATCATACCACTCGCAAAGCTCCTGATATTTATCAGAAGCATGATAGTAGTCCGCCATCTCATGTACTTCGCTTGAAGTGAAGCCGAAATATTCACTGTAGCGCTCGTCTAAAATCGAGTTGATCTTCAGGTTGTTCAGGCCGCTGAAGATACTTTCCTTGGCAACACGCAGGATGCCGGTCAGGAAACCATAGCTCAGATGCGGATTGTCTTTCAGGCCGCCGGAGAACAGGTTTCGCATGAATCCGATAATCGTGTCGTAGAAACCGCTCACATGGCCCTGCTGAATGGGAGTATCATATTCGTCAATGATGACGATGGGTGCGACATTGTGGTGCTTATGGAGGAGCAGCGTCAGTGTCCGCAGGGACATTTGATATTCCACTTCATCAGCAGCTTCTGTTGCAAGAAGGGAATACTCCTCTTTTTCGTAATCACTAAGTGCGGAGCTGGATGCCAACTCGTCGTGACGGCGGAATTCCTGCGCGATCAGCTTTTGGAGCGTCTGATAGGTTTCTTCCCAAGAGGTGTATTTGACATCCTTGAAGGACAGGAAGATCACAGGGTACTTTCTATGGTGGGCAAGATAGGATTCTCCGCAGGACCAGATTTTCTTATCTCTGAAGTAAACGGAAGTGTCCTCGGTCGTCTTTTCGAAGAAAGTGCGGAGCATATCCATGTTCAACGTTTTGCCAAAGCGTCTGGGGCGGGTAAAAAGGGATACTTTGGGGCGCTCGTCCAGAAACTCCTTGATCATCAGGGTCTTGTCCACATAGTAGTAGTTCTTGCAGGCATCCCGGTAATCAGATACGCCAATGGGCAACGGCTTGCGCGCAGATGATATCGTGGGCTTTACTTCACTTCGGTGACCACGCTTATCCACCGGCTTTTGAGTGCTGTCCGGGATAAACCACCGCCTGCCCTCCTTATACGCGCCGGAAATGCGTCCGGCTTTGCAGAGTGCATTGACCCGCCGTTCGGTAATCCCCCAAGCGGCAGCCGCTTCTTTGATCGTCATATTGGAACACCTCCATTGCAGTTCGTTAAGAATATTATAACCGCTGCTCCGAATAAAATCAACTATATTATTCCGAATAATACAAGCGTTATTCGGAACAGTTTTTGTCTGCAAATATTCCGTTCTTTTCAGTAGCTATTTCCTGCTTTCTGTGATATTGTTCGTTCACCAAAAAGGCGGTGGTATGCAAGAAGATAACATGACAGTCGTGCAATGGTGCGGCCAGTGGTTCACCGCCAATCGGCACAAATGGAACGGAAACACCGAGGGCGGGTACCGCAATCTGATTTACAGCCACATCCTCCCCAGCATCGGAAGTATGGAGCTCTCTGACCTAACAGAGCAGACAATCACCGATTTCTACGACAGCCTGCAGAACCGGGGACTCAGTGCCAGAAGTGTGTGGTGCGTCCACCTGCTTCTGCGGCGGTGCATGGACGAAGCAGCACGGGAACAGTTTATTCCATACAACCCAGTGCGGCTCTGCCAGGAATCAAAGGCGGAGGGATACAAAGCAGCCCCTCTGCGCCTGGGACAACTCCAGCGTTACCTGAACGCAACGGAACAGCTCGGCGTGCTCCCTCTCATCTACACAGGACTATCAAGCGGCCTGCGGCAATGTGAACTGATCACCTTGTCGTGGGCCGATTTTCATGTCCGCTACAGGTACATCCTCAAGGGTCAGCGGTTGCTGACGCTCAACGCCAAAGCAGAACGCCTTCTGAAGCAGCTGCCGGAAACTGACTCGCCCTATGTGTTCCTCAATCCCAAAACCGGAGCACCGTATAAGCTCCACGAGTTCTACTATCTGCACAAGAAAATCCTGAAACAGGCCAGACTCCCGTGGGTGGCATTCCGGGATCTGCAGCGCCAGTGCATGGAGGTGGGAATATGACGCTCCGGGAATACATCCTCTTCTGGCAGGAAACCTATGATAAGTCCCAGAGCAGACCGACCACATATGCGGCACACAACTATGTATTCAAGAACCATATCCTTCCCGGCCTGGGAGATATACTGCTCGCTGAATTGACATCGGAGATGGTCGGAGAATTTCTGGAGGAACGGCGGCGCTTCGGCAATCATCGACCCGGCAGCTCTGGTCTGGGCGAAGAAACCATGCGGCACATCCACCGCCTGCTGCAGCAATGCTTGGATCAAGCCATACGGGACGGCCTCCTGACAGAGAATCCTGCCAAGGCATTCCGCTACCGTAAGTCCACAACGGTGAAAGCAAATATCATGACGCCTCTGGAAATGGAGGACTATCTGGACGCAGCCGAGCGGCTGGGCTACCTCCCCATGTTCATGCTGGCGCTGACGACAGGCCTACGCCAAAGCGAGCTAATCGCCCTGAAATGGAGCGACCTTGATATCGAAAATCGGACGCTGACCATCGCAGAAAACCGTGCTGTGGTACGGCGAGAGCTGGTGGAGTACGGTAGCCAGACGAGGTCAATAAGGCTGACCCCTGAGGTGGTCGACCTTCTCATCATGGAGCACAGCAAGCACCCAAGCAGCCCGCTCATGTTTATGCACCCGGCCACGCAGAGGCCCTACTCGCCGCAGATGGTGCGCCGGATGCACGATGAGATCATAAAGGAAGCAGGCATCGACCATATCAGGTATGTGGATCTCCGCCATACCTGCGCCATCCTCGCTCTGAAGAACGGCATGGATACCAAGGAACTGGCGCAGATGCTTGGACACTACCGCCCCACGATTACCAGGCAGAACTATGAACCTTATCTGCTGTACACGGCAAAAAAGGACGAAGATATACCAAACGAAGCCACTCAGGGCGAGCTTCAGCAGGCGGCAAATGTTTTGGATACTCTTCTGAAATTCTGATAGATGTTCCGCAAAAGGCGAGTTGTCCACAGAACTCAATCATTTTACATCCAAAGAGGAGGAAACAGAGTGAAAAATAGAATCATCATTGCCGCGGCATTCACCGCCTGTCTCGCCCTTTGTGCCGCCGTGTGGCTGCAGGCCGAAACGGTCGAGAAAACACCCGCGCCGAGCGAAACGGCCGCCGTGACCACTCCGCGGTCGACACTTCCGGAGCCGGAAGAACTAATATTGCCAGAAATCACAGAAAAGCAAGAATCGGGAATGCCGGAAGCTGAATCAGCCCAGGAAACAACCACTGAGGAGCTACCCGTCCCTGCACCGGAAATAGAAGATGAACCCATGACAGAACAGAAATCTGCACCTCCTACGCAGACAGATCCCACTCCGGTACAGCCCGCGCAACCTGAACCTAAATCGGCACCGGAGCCAATAGCTAACGATAATGAACTGGCGGATATGGTCTATGTCCCCGGCTTTGGCTGGATACAAAGCGAAGGCCCCAATCATGTCGAGTATGCCGAGGATATGTACGAGAACGGCAACAAAATTGGTACCATGGGCTGTCCTCAAAAATTGCGCCGCATAAACAATGAAATAACCGCAGGGGAGCAAAAAAGCATTCCTGCGGTTACCCTTTGCCAGTTTATAATTCAAAATCTCTCGTCTGGAAAGGACATCACGAATCTGAAAATTGAATTTTCAATAGACAAACTGAAGCTGCTGTGTTAGAATTAACCTGTATTAGTATATACTCTGACACGAGGTGTTACGATGACGATTTGTTATAATAAGCTCTGGAAGCTCCTAATCGATAAAAACATGAAAAAGAAGGATCTGCGTCTGGCTACCGGTATGTCCACCACCGCCCTTGCCAAGCTGGGCAAGAACCAGCATGTCAGCACAGAGATTCTGACGAAGATCTGCACTGTGCTGGATTGCGACTTCTGCGACATCATCGAATTGGTGAAGGAGGAGCAGCATGATTGACTTTTCCAAAATCGAGCAATATCGGGAGAACAACCGCATTGAGGCGAAGAAAGCCCTTGGCGGTCTGCCCAAAAGCATTTGGGAAACCTATTCCGCCTTTGCCAATACCCACGGCGGTATTATCCTGCTGGGAGTGGAAGAATGGGCGGATAAATCCCTGCACACGGTAGATCTGCCCGACCCTGACAGACTCATTAAGGAGTTCTGGGACATCGTCAATAACCCCAATAAGACCAGCGTTAATGTGCTGTCCTCCAAGGACGTATTTGTCCAGGAGGTGGATGGCAACCATATTGTGGTCATCAATGTTCCCCGTGCAGAGCGCTCTTATAAGCCGGTTTATGTAGATGGTAACCCTCTCTGCACCTATCGCCGCAACGGAGAGGGTGACTACCGCTGCACCAAGGAAGAATATCAGGCCATGGTGCGGGACGCATCCGTGAAAACGCAAGATATGCTGGTTCTGAACGAGATGGACTTGACAGTGTTCAATCAGGAGAGCGTCCGCAGCTATCGCCAGAGGATGCGCCTCTCCCGTCCCGGCCATGTGTGGGAAGCCTTGGAGGATGAAGATTTCCTCCTGAAGCTGGGTGCCGTGGGCATCGGCTCTGATGGGAAAAAGCATCCCACTTCTGCCGGACTTCTCATGTTCGGCAACGAATACGATATTGTGCGGGAATTCAACGCTTACTTTCTGGACTATCAGGAACAGTATGACGCTGATACCCGTTGGACTGACCGTATCATATCTTCCTCTGGCGACTGGAGCGGCAATGTGTATGACTTCTATTTCCGGGTCTACAACAAGCTGATTCAGGATATCAAGGTGCCCTTCAAAATGGACGGTGGTACTCGTATAGATGATACCCCAGTGCATCAGGCTCTGCGTGAAGCACTGGCCAACTGTTTGGTGAATGCCGATTACTACGGCAGACAGGGGTTGGTCATCGTCAAAAAGCGTAACAGCATTACGATGTCTAATCCGGGCAGCTTCCGCATCGAAATTGATGCCGCAAAAAGCGGTGGTGTTTCTGATCCGCGGAACGGAACGATGCTGAAGATGTTCAACCTGATTGATATTGGTGAGCGTGCTGGTAGCGGCATTCCGAATATCTTCCGCGTCTGGCGCGAGCAAAATTGGACAACTCCGGAGATTACAGAGCAACTCGAGCCGGAGCGGACAATTTTATCGCTCGCCTTTGAAAAGGCAAGCGATAAAAAGCAAGCGATAAAAGCAAGCAATTCCACAATTTACAGCAGGCAAAAACAATCCGTCATCGAATACTTGACCCACGAGATTCAAGCGGATTGTAAAACGATTGCGGATCTGTTGGAGATCAGCAGTCCTCGTGCCAGAGCAGTGCTTACAAAAATGGTGAAAGAAGAAATCATTATTACCGAAGGCGGCAACCGCAATAGAACATACAAATTGAAATCCTAAGTGTCCACTATAACGGACACCACTTATGGTAGACTTTTAGAGAGAAATTGCAGCAAGCAAAATGAAGTTTTCCGGAGGTTCCGTATGGGAAATGAATTGTTCAAGAATATCCCCAGTAAAGTAGGAGATTTGGTCAAGGATGTGCGCAATGGTCGTATCGGTTTACCTGATCTTCAGCGTCCGTTTGTTTGGAAAGATAATAAAGTCCGTGAACTTTTTGACTCCATGCTCAAAGGGTATCCTATTGGCTACATTATGCTTTGGGAGTCTCCGGCGGATTACGAAAGCAAAAAGAGTACAATCGGTGATAACTCAAAGACTTACGAAGAACCCAAAGAACTTGTCATTGATGGACAGCAGCGACTGACCGCCCTTGTTGCAGCTATGTTTGCTGTTAAGGTGAAAGACAAGAACTTTGCAGATCGTGAGATCAAAATCTCCTATAATCCGCTGACTCGTGAATTTGCCGTATGGTCTCAGGCATATGAAAAGGACACTGAGTGGATCAGCCGCATCAGTGATGTTTTTCTGGCAAAAGAGGATAATTCCATCAGTTCTCTGCGGCGTCATTTTATCAGGGAGGCTAACGAAGGCCGTAGTAAGAAGGAATTTCCGCTGTTAACAGACGAGGAAGAAGATAGAATCGAAGATAGCATCAATGCTCTACTGAATCTGTCCGATTATTCTCTGCCTACTTTGGAGATTAGCTATAACGCAGATGAGGAAAATGTCGCAGATATTTTTGTCCGGGTCAACTCTGGTGGTCAGAGCTTGACGGAGAATAACTTCATCCAGACACTGATCTCTGTTTATGAGAACGAAACCAGCGATAAGATTAATACGTTTGCGGCAGCGTCCAGAATCCCAGCTGCCAATACCTCATACAACACGCTTTTGGCAATCGAGCCTTCTCATCTGATTCGCATGGCCGTCGGTTTCGGCTTTAAACGTGCTCGGCTGAAATATGCCTATATGCTGTTGCGAGGCAAGAATCTGGAAACCGGAAAGTTCTCCGATGAGGTGCGTCATGATAATCTCCAAATTTTCAAGGATTCTTTGGATAAGGTAATGAACCTGAATAACTGGCACAACTTTATCAACATCGTAGCCGAGGCTGGATATATCAGTGACAAGCTGATTGCCTCCTCCAATGCGATTGTTTTCAGTTATGTTCTTTACCTGATTGCTAAGTATGACTATAAGCTGGATGCTGCACAACTCAAAAAGTGTATTAGTAAGTGGTTCTTTATGAGTACCATTACATATTTCTACACCGGTTCTACGGAGTCTGAAGTAGAGAAACAATTTGCGGATTTGCGTGATGTTCATACTGCAGGTGAATTCATCGCTTATATTGACCGTGTTATCGAAACACGATTTACGGACGATTACTTTAGTTTGACTCTGCCTAATGAGCTGAACAGTGCGGCAGCTATTTCGCCTGCATGGTATGGATATGTGGCAGCTCAGATTGTACTCAATATACCCATGCTGTTCAGCAATACTCCGGTATCCAAATACTTTATTTTGGGATCCAGCGGAACAAAGAATGCGATTGATAGGCACCATATCTTCCCAAAGAACTATCTGTCTGGAATTGGGTTTACCAGTGACCGTGACAGAAACCAGATTGCAAATTTCACCTATCTCGACTACGCCACCAATATTGAGATTTCGGACAAAGCCCCTCAAGACTATGTCTATCATTACCGCCAAAAACTTGGTGAAGATGGTTACCGCAAAGCATGTGAGGAACATGCTTTGCCAAAAAACTTCGAAGGTATGGAATACATTGAGTTTCTGAGTCAGCGTAGAATCTTGATGGCGCAAACTGTTCGCAAGGCGTATCAGAGACTGTGTGAGTGATATTTATTACAAACAAAGCCTTTCGAGGCGGTTGCGTGCTGTGTACAGAAACCGAAGGGAATACAATATCCAACATTTAGAACTAATATGGCGCGGAAAGGAGTCACGCAATGATTACAATTGATTCTTTAATTGGGCAGATGAAAAACCTTTTTGCCATTAAAACACCAGTTCGCTTCGATACGCCGGAGTATATTCAATTTCATAGTGACCTAATTCAGTACATTTACGAAAATCACTTTGAAGAGAGTGACGAGTGGAAAATCATTTCCCGTAATCTTGTTTACACCTCAACGCAGAGAATGGCTGTGGGAGAAGGCAACACAATTTTGATTCAATTAGATGCCTTGAAGCGCAGGGAACTGGGACTCCGTTTTGCGGTTGACTGGAAGCTGGTTCACCCGGATATTACAGGTTCTTAAGGCACTTCAGATGGCATGTGAACTTCAGTTAATTGTGTTTGATAGTTCACGAGGCTGTTATGGGTCTCCATCATTTTTGGCCCGGAAGCTTGTATCTGCATCATCAGACGAGCAGAAGGCCGTGTTTATGCGCTTGATTTTGGAGCAATATGCTCCATATAATACATTCAAGACACGATACGGTTTTACAAAATCCATTGAGCTTGCTTGTCGCCAAACGAAAACCCTACATATGATGACCTCCAACGAGAGAGACGTGAAAAATACGCTTATAAGCATTGCTACCTACGCAAAGGCGCTTAAAAGCGAAGGCGCAAACTTATATAGCTTTGTTGAGGATGTGGATGCTGTAGGTATTATTGAAGCTGCGCTTCGCTCGGCAAACATTACCGAAAACTCGTTGCGTACGTATTGGGGGGAAAATCTGTATACTTTTGTTAATACATCCAATGTGTTTGCCCCTTTGGTTGAGGCATTGCAGAAAACTCATTCTGGGACAATGGATGTTCGTTCTATCGTTGTTTGTGCGGCAAATGCATTTGAATCTTTTTTAGCTGATTTTGCAGTAAGAAAAGGAGTCTCTTTAAGCGGTAGAAATGGGATACTGCAAAAGCGAGATGCATTATCTGCACACATTTCGAAAAAACATCGAGGGATGATTGAATTCGTTGGACAAGTCCGCAATGCGGCAGACCACGGTGCAGATCCCGACGAAAACAACCAAGTTTGGACAATCTCTAATGAAACTGCAAGAATATATCCCTGCATTATAGCAGCGCTAATTAAAGCGATTTTTTCACGAGATGCTACAGGGAGCATTGAAGTATAAATGGGATTTTCTCATATGCTGTGTGGGGGGAGAACCTTTTTATCAGACTGACCCTTATGACCATAATACAAATTGTCACCACATACTAAGAGGGAGTGAAACACCGAAAATGTTTTACTCCCTCTTTTGTAATTATTCTTTTCTCTGCGACCCATTCAAGCTGGCCCAATGCTGGCGCAGCAGCCTTTCTGCTTCTCTGCGAAGGGAATTTTGGAACATGACAGCCATAACCAATGCGCTAAGCACTGCAGCCACAGGCTCCAGCCAGGGATATGCGGTCCAAAGCTGTTCTCCCCAGCAAGCAAGCGGAACACCAACAAGCAGCATAAACAGCAAAATAATGATGACAACGCCGGGTCTGCCGTAGCCTTCACGTCTTTTGATTTTGGCCCGTATCTGTCGAAGCGCACGGGCTCGGATATCCCGGATGTTTCTGGACGAACACTGTTTGTCCTGTGCGACGGATTCGGTGGACTCGCCATTGATGATCGTGCGGAACAAAATCTCCCTCTGCAGTTCGGTCAGTGCATGCAGGGCGTCATAGATTTGGGTGTCCAGATACATGAAGGGATCTTCATCAGAACCCTTTGGCAGATACTTGCTTCGGTCAAACCAACGTCTGTCATTGTAAATCGCGTTGCGTACTTCCTCCGGCAGGAACGCTTCCGGATTGTAGGATCGGGGCTGCTTTATATCCACATCCTCCAGAGTATCCGGTGCTACACGCTTGTGAAAGTTCGCCTCGCTGTAGTAGAGCATATGCTCCAGCTCCTTCCACTCCTCCGGATGCTCCTTCACCCACTGGTCTGCAGCGGCGGCAGCTTCTGGGTCCATTTCGTGTATCCAGCGCCAGTCAGACCGAAGTTCTTTGTACGACTGAGTATCTTTGAAGGACATGAGCTCACCACCCTTTCTGCGTTCACAAAAAGTTTACAATTCCAGACCTTCCGATTTTGCGAATTTTCTCTAAGTAATAATAGAAGGACAATTTCACCCGGGTGAGGTTGCCCCTGGTTCGGTACGGCACGCTCTCCGCGCTGACGAACCCACAAGGCCTTTGACAGAGCACCCTATGAGAGCATGAGCACTCTTCGCCATACGGCAACTCGCTCGGAAGGCCATTCCTTCTCTGGCCGTGCTCCCGGGAGCACGGTCTCTTTTTATTCTAACACGGAGGAGGCGAAAAAGATAGTTTACAGATGAGGGCAAAGGAGGAATGTGGATTACACAACACACCCGCAAAATAGAAACCGCCGCGACTGCGGCAACAGTCCGGCGGCTCGGCGCACACACAGGCACGCACAAATCTACTGATAAAAGTATATCAGGTAAACAGCAGAAAAGCAATGAAAATTTTTCTGTCCCCTGTGTGAGCGTCATCGGACTCTACGACAATACAGGAGGTATGAATTGAATTTCAACAAATGGCCCAAGCGCAGTGCAGAGAAAAACTATTTTATGGTACCAAACGAGATATTCAGCATCGGTCTGGATTTTCGTGAGATCTCCCTCTATTCCTATCTGCTCCGGTGCGAGAATCGTAAGACCTACCAGTGCTACCCCAGTTACAAAACCATCGGCCATGCGATCGGCATGAGTGAAAATACGGTGGCAAAGTATGTGCGGCAGTTGGAGGAGAAAGGTCTCATCTACACGGAGCCGACGATGGTACGAAGCAAAGATGGCAGACCCCTGAACGGAAATCTGCTCTACACCGTTCGCCCTATCCAAGGTGTACTCGAAGCATTCTATGAGCGGCAGCTCCGGCAGGTGGAGGAGGCTACCGCCCGCTATCGTGTGGCAGAACTCCTCAAAAAGTCCAACGCACAGGGCCGCCAGAACGCCTTGTGTGCGCCTTTCCGGGAAGAAGAGAGTCCCAGTCCCGACCAGGGGATTGAAGCCGGATGTGAGCCGTTTTCGGCAGACTTTTGCAGGACGAAAGAAAAAGCAGGATAAAGGCATGGCGTCGCACGTGCCGCCGCAGCCGCCACTTCTGCCCGCAGTGCGGGCAGTTTCGGGAGCTTGAAGCTGGCGTCTTTGAGAGGCGAAATAAGCACCGAGGGCGTCAGCTTCCCCGAAAAGCCCCGTGTTGCAGGGCTTTTCAAGGATGTCTTACAGCAAAAAGGAGGAATTGAATGAGTAAAGAAACCAGAGATCGTATTGCATTCCGGATGCAGCCGGAAACCAGAAGAAGAATCGAGCAGTGGTACGCTGCCGACAACTGCCAGAGCAAAAATGAGTTCATCGAGAAAGCCGTGAACTTCTATGTGGATTATCTGGGAATACAGGACAACACAACGCTGCTGCCCATGGCAATCATGTCTGCCATCGACGGCAGGCTGAGCAGACTGGAGGACTATATTGCCCGCAGAGATTTTACCAGATGCGTGGAGCAGGACATGACCAATGGTATTATCGCAGAAGCGTTCGAAATGGATCGGGAAGATTTGAAGCGCAGACGGGCGCAAAGCGTCCGCAATGTGAAAGCCACCAACGGTCTCATCTCGTTGGAAAAGTACGCACGCTCCCGCCAGGAGCAGGACTGGGATGATGACGAATGGCAAGACTGATCCTGAAGAGTCCCTATATCAAAAGCACCGGCGGAGCCTCCGGGTACCTGCGCTACATCGCAACGCGGGAGCGGGTGGAGCTTATCCCAGATGACCGTCCGCCCACACGAAAGCAGGAGCAGCTCGTCGCCAAGCTGGTCAAAGACTTCCCGGACAGCAAGACGCTCTATGAGTACGAGGACTACCTGACAAAACCCACCAAGGTCAACGCCTCTGCGTTCATCACGCTGGCCCTCGAAGCCAACTGGGATTCCATTCACGAGTTGGAGCAGTACATGAAGTACATTGCCACCCGGCCACGCGCCGAGCACATCGGTACCCACGGCCTGTTCAGTGATGGTGATTCCGTCTCGCTGGAGAAAGCCGTGGAAGAACTGGAGAACTACACCGGAAATGTGTGGACGCATATCATCTCTCTCAAGCGGGAGGATGCGGTCCGGCTCGGCTTCGATAACGCCGCGGCGTGGCGAAATCTCATTCGAGCGCACCGCAACGACATCGCGGCGGCAATGAAGATACCACCCGGTGACTTCCGCTGGTACGCCGCCTTCCACGATGAGGGCGAGCACCCGCACATCCACATGATGGCCTGGTCCGCAAAGCCGAGCCAGGCCTATCTCTCCAAGGAAGGTATCCGTCAGATCAAATCCAAACTCACCAACGATATTTTCCGCAACGAAATGCTCCATCTCTACGAACAGAAGTCTGATTCCAGAGATGAGCTGGTACGGGAATCCCGCCGGGCGATGCTGGAACTGGTACACGCTATGCAGGACGGCGTATGTGACCACCCGGACGCCGAACAGGTTTACGCGGAGGTCGTGCGCGAGCACC
>ERZ779737.1944-NODE-1944-length-14728-cov-6.353370_pt1 | contig 14728 bp, 12 predicted proteins | sample MGYA00511889_ERZ779737 | MGnify/ENA primary metagenome ERZ779737 (study PRJEB29588, sample SAMEA2163575) | human gut metagenome | biome: human gut; feature: human-associated habitat; material: faeces | place: Denmark | collected 2008/2010 ...
GAAGCCGAGTCTATCAGATAGGCGTCGAGCAGCTTCGCTTAAACCACACGGAGCTTGCCGTTTACGCGCATCGCTGCGGAACGGAGCTTTCCGATGAGCAGATCGAAAGCCTGCTTTATTCCAGCGAGGGCTGGTTTTCCGCCGTGTACCTAAATCTGCGCACGCTCTCCGAGCGAGGCTCGCTGCCCGACCGCGATTCGGACATATACTCCATGTTTATTGCCGCCATGATAGATCCTCTGCCTAAGAAGCAGCGCGAGCTTTTGGCAGTGATGGGTCTTGCCGACGAGTTCACCGCCGAGATGGCGCGATTTGTTACAGGCGACAGCGATGCTCAGGAGCTTCTTGACTTGCTCACGGCGCAGAACGCATTTGTAAAATGCCTGCCGGACGGCGTGACATATCGCTTCCATCATATGATGAAGCAGTGCGCCGAACGAACGTTCTTACTGCTGCCAAAGCAAAAGAAGGAGCTTTATTGGCATCGCTTCGGCTCATGGTACGAAAGCCGGAAGCAGTATCTGCATGCCATGTCATCTTACAGAAAATGCGGAGACTTCGACTCGCTGCTGCGCGTTGTGCGGAAGGATGCAGGCATTCTGCTTTCTTCTCTCGATCCGCAGCGCGTGCTGTCCGGCATTGAAGAGTGCCCCGTTGACGTTCTCAAGGCTCATCCGCTGTCGATACTCGTGCTGATGCGCAGCATGTTCAACTGGCGGCAGATACCGAAGATGCTGGAGCTTAAAGCGCTGCTGCTTTCGGCAATTGACGATAACGGCGAGCTGAGCGAGGCCGAGCGCGGAAATCTTCTGGGCGAGTGCGACCTTATCATGAGCTTTTTAAGCTACAACGACATAAGCGCAATGAGCCACCTGCACCGCAGCGCCAGCGCGCAAATGTCGCGCATTGCGATCAGCATACACAAAAGCGGCGGCTGGACCTTCGGCTCTCCGTCGGTGCTTATGATGTTTCATCGTGCTCCGGGCAAAATGCAAAGCGAGCTTGCCGACATGGACGAGTGCATGCCGCATTACTACAAGATAACCGACGGGCACGGTCAGGGCGCGGAAAAGATCATGCGCGCCGAGGCCGCCTTTGCGCAGGGGCGCTTTACCGACGCGCACATCGAGCTTGAAAGCGCTTACGCCCGGATAGAGGGCAACGGGCAGGAAAACATGGCGCTCTGCTGCGATTTTCTTGCATGGCGGCTGTCGCTGTGCACGGATGTTGAGATGAGATACAGCTTTGAGCAACGCCGCGAGCAGCTTCTGCGGCAGCATAACGCCGCGTGGCTCAATATTCTTGACGCGGCAAGCGCCTACTATCACGCGCTGCTTGGCAAAACAGAGCGCATCCCGGAGGTTTTTTCCGCGCACAGGCTCTCGTCGATAAGCATTCTCGCACCGGGCAAGCCCATGGCGGAGATGATCGAAAATCAGGTGCTGCTCGCCCAGGGCGCATACGCGAAGGTCATAGGCCGCAGCGAGGGGCAGCTTGCCGTCTGCGAGGCGATGCACTATGCATTGGTCGCGCTGCATGTCAGGCTCCAGACCGCCGCAGCGTATGAGGCGCTCGGCAAGCGCGCCGAGGCATGCCGTCTTCTCGATCAGGCACTTAAGGACGCTGCACCCGACTGGATAATGATCCCATTTGTTGAAAATTACGCTTATATTAAGCCAACCTTACAGTATTGCTCCGGTCAGCCGGAGCTTATCGGCAGCATCGTGCGGCTCGGTGAGGCTATGTCGGCTCGCGAAAAATCCGCGCCGGACGCAGGCTCTCGCCCGGCAGAGTTTGCCGCGCTGACAGATCGCGAATACGAGATCGCGTCTCTTACGCTCAGTCGGCTGAGTAACCGCGAGATCGCCGAAAAGCTGTTTCTGTCCGAGGGCAGCGTCAAGCAATATATGAAGCAGATATACTCAAAGCTCGGCATACAGGGCGATACGAGAACAAAAAGAAAGCAGCTTTCGGAGCTTATGCAGCAAAACTTCTAACCTTTGGTGAATGGTTATTTTTCAGTGTCCGCCGTACAATAGCAGTACGGTGGACTTTTTTCGCCTTTTTGTGAGCAGAAAGGAGGGCGAGCATTTGACCCGGAAATATATATCAGCCGTAACGCCGCTCAAAGGCCATGTTTTGCAGGTTGATTTTGTGACCGGCAGCCGTCTGCTTCTGGACATGAGCCGATATCTGGACAAGCTCCGCTTCCGTCCGCTGGCAAACCCAGAGGTGTGGAACAGCGCCGTGACAAACGGCATTTTCATCCGCTTCGGGAACGTGGAGCTCAGCCACGACGAGATCTTATCCATGGCAGAGCAGTAAAAGAGAACGTTAACATTTAAAAGGAGAGAACGAAATGAAAAGTAACAGCAAGCACTTGGCGCTTATCATGGCGCTGCTTATGTGCCTTAGCCTTGCCGCATGCGGCGACGACGGCAGCAGCGACGATGACTACAGAGCGCCGGCAGTCATAGAGGACGCAGCTTACGACTCGGCGGCTTCGTATGACAGCAGCTACAACGAATACCTCGGCATATGGGCCGCTTCCGACAGCGACGTATGCGATGCGCTTGAGGTCGAGGCAATTGACAGCGGCCTGTACTTCACCCTGTACAAGGGCTACGACATAGTAGCCGCAGGCAACGCGCAGAACGTTCCGGAATACGCCTACATCTATTTCTTCAACGAAAATGACGGCAAGGCCTACCAGGTCAGCGGCGGCACCGACGGCATGACCATCGAGTCCTTCGGCACTTTCGTCATGGACACTCCCGCTCCCAGGACCGACGGATATTTTGCCGACATTGCAAACACATGGTGTCTCAACGGCTCTCCCTACTCCACCAGCTACATATCTATCGATGAAAACGGCGAATGGGAGCTGTTCGAGGGCGAGGGCGACGGTACGTTTAAAATGACAGACTACGGATATATCGAGCAGGATCCCGGTATTGAGGAGCAATACTATGCCCATTCCCGTCAGTATTCCGATGTAACCTACGATATTAACATGTCCTTTGAAAAGGAAGCGTTCTCGTGGGGCGACGACGGCGACAGCTATATACGCCTGGATCTGTGCGAGACTGAGTGAGGTGCGGCATGATTTCTTTTAAAAGACTTACGGCCCTGCTTATGGCGCTTCTCATGTGCCTGAGTCTTGCAGCCTGCAGCAGCTCGGATGACCCGGAAGCCGGCAACGACTGGCGTACTACCGGTATAGTTGTCGGCAGCGGAACCATCACGCACGACGGTGACAGCGTGGATGTTCTCGTGACCATAAGCTCCGAAAGCGCCGCATTCTATAGGGATGAGGCAGAGCAAATATTGTTTGACAGCGTGTCGTTTCCCGTGGCAATACCCGACGCGAAGGACGCATTCACTTCCATATCCTTCGATGACCTCAGCGCCGACGGCGAAAGCGATGTCTACATCCGCTTTGAACATGAAAACGGAGACAGTACAGAGCTTGTATGGATATGGGATCCCGACGAGCGCTATGTTTTCAGCGAAGATCTTTCATCCGTGTCGATTGCCGGCGGCTCATACTTTGAAGATAATGATCTCTATGCTAACGCCGCTGTCGACAACGGCAGCTATCTGCTGGAGAGCGGCATTTGCAGCTACGCAAACCTTGGCGACGGCTACACCGTCGGTGACTGCTACTGGGAGGTCAAAATGATTTCCGACCAAACTCATGACGGCATACGCGAGCTGGAGTTTGATGCCGTGTGCTATATTCCGAAGGATTCCGTCGGCAGCTTCAGCGGCGATTACATAACGAACACCGACAGCGAGCTATATGATGCGTACACCGGCATGTGGCTCACAGCCGCGTCCTCATACGGCGACAGTGAGCGCGGAGATAATTACTATCTGCATACTGTCAGTGCAAACGGCAAAACTTATGATATAGAGTTTGCCTATTCTACCGACTGGCAGAGCAATGTCGATAAGTGGGCTTCGGTGCTGACAAAAAGTTACGTCGTCTATCTTCCCGAGGACTACGACGGCCTTATTTTTGCCGCCGAGACTCAGCCTGATAATTACAAGGACAGCGCAAAGCGTATGCAGCTTGACAGCATTTCTCCCGAAGCATGCCTTATGGACATAGTCACGCTCGACGCGCGCAGCAGCCTGTATTTCGATATCTGCTGAGGGAGGGCTGCTTAAATGAATGATACGCATTGCGGAAAAATGAGTGAGGCCGAGCTTTCGAAAAAGCTTGAGCAATATCAGAAGCAGGCGCGCATCTGGACGATCATCGGACTGGTCGGCGTTCTGGGCGGAGTGATCTCGTTTTTTGCCGTGGATGACATGGCGCTAAAATCGATCTTAACGGCAGTGCTGTTTTTCGGCGGTGTGTGTGCCGCACTGTTTCTCGGCGGCGGTGCTCAGAAAAAGCTGAAAGCTCTTATGCAGGAGCAAATGGGCGATTTCTTCCGCGCGGAGCTTGAAAATGCCTTCGGGCCGGATATGCACACGGCGCAGATGCTGATTGACGAAAAGCTTGTGCGCTCGCTCCGGCTGCTTGACGGGCAGTGGGAGGAGATCGAAACGGAAAATTTCCGCGAGGGCGAGCACAACGGCGTACACTTTTCAGCAGCAAACGTGCGCCTTAACCATGTCTACGAGCGCGGCGCACCGCAAGACGGCTTGGAAACCTGCCGCGACATGGTGTTCAAGGGCATTGTTTTGCGCCTTGAGATGCGCCACCCGGCAGCCGAGAGCGTGCTTGTCGGCGCTCGCACGGAGGACAGTCCTCGCGGCATCGCGACCGGCAGCAAAGAATTCGACCGCTGCTTCTGTGTTACGGCCGAGCACGAGCAGTATGCTAAGAGCGTTTTAACTCCGCTGCTCACGGCGCGAATACTTGAATTTTGCCGAAGCATCGACGGGCAGCTTCTCGGCTTTTGCCTGAACGGAAGCACTCTTTCAATGGCTATAGAAACAGACTACGCCTTTGCCTGCGTTGCAAGCAGCGTCGATCTGCGCGACCTTGACGCTCTGCGCCGCAGCTATGTAAGCTCACTGCAGGAGATGGGACGCATAATCGATCTTCTGGCTGAAAACTCCGAGCTGTTTGCCGTATAAGCAGCATAAATATTCCCCCGAAAGCAAGTGCTTTCGGGGGATATTGTTTATATGACTTATTGCTTATTGGCTTTTAAAACCTCGCTTCTTATCTGCGCAATGGTTTTGCCGCTTTTGCGCGCAATGGCGGCGAGATCCTCATACTCGGCCTTTTCGCGCACAACGCCGTAGCCGGACGATATTTTGACGCGAACTTCTCCGTCCAGCGTCCGCACCGCTTTTTCGCTTCTGCCAAGCTCGTATCTTTTGCAGGCATATTCCCTCACGCCAAGTGTCGTTGTGTGCTTAAATATGCACTCAAGCATCTGTTCTCGCTGCTTTTCCCGGCACATGCATGTAAGCTTAACGCCGGGTCTGCTTTTTTTCATGCCGATGCTGGTAAAGTATACATCTAATGCACCGAGTGAGAAAAGCTCCTCCATTGCAAAGGCAAGCTCCTCGGGCGTCATATCGTCAAGGTTGCAGGCAAGCTCGATTATCTCCTCGCCGTCGTCTGCCGTTTCGCCGATAAACGCCCTGACTACGTTTGCGCACTCGAAGTTCTTTTTGCCCGTACCGCAGCCTGCATTTTCAATCTTCATAGTCGGCATGGCCCCAAATTCCAAGACAAAGAATTTCAGCAGTGCAGCTCCCGTAGGCGTGCACAGCTCGGACTTTATCTGCCCCGAGTAGATCGGCACGCCGCGCAGGATAAGCTCGGTTGCCGGTGCCGGAACGGGAAGAACGCCGTGCGCGCAGCGCACCGTACCAGAGCCTACGTTCACCTCCGACGCGAGTATCCGCTCCGGAGCAAGCTCATGCATGAGCGCGCACACGCTCAGCACATCGGCCAGCGCATCAAGCGAGCCGACCTCATGAAAATGCACGTTTTCCATCGGATGTCCGTGGACACGGCTTTCGGCCTCGGCAATGATGGAATAGACCTTTTTTGCATTTTCCCGGATCGCTTCGTCAAGCGGTACCGAATCTATAAACGCCATGATCTCGGTAATGCTCGTGTGCTCATGGTGATGATGCGTTTTCTCGCCTTCCTCGTCGCCGTTTATGAGAACCGTCACATGCGTTCCGATTATTCCGCACTTACTGTCGGGTGCCGCCGTCAGCACGTCCTTTCCTCCGAGCGCGGCATTCATGCGGCTCAGAAAATCGTCCTTATCCGGATGCAGCTCCAGAAGCGCCGCCGTCAGCATATCTCCGGCGCAGCCCATGGAGCAATCTATATACAGCGTTCTCATTGGCTCTCTGCCCTCGCTTTCGGGTCAAGCTTTATAACACCGAAGTATTTTGAAAGCTCGGCCTTAATTTTTTCAAGCTCAGACTGAGCTTTTTCCTGCTGCTTTGCAGTGAATTGCAGCAGCGCGCCGCCGTCGCGCAGGCGCACGCGGAAGTCGGTAAAGCCGAGTGAAAACAGATATTCCTCGCTTTTCTCCACTGCCTCAAGCTTTTCGCCGCTTATCCTCTCTCCGGTCGGAACGCGCGTTGCAAGGCAGGCGTAAGCGGGCTTATTCCATGTAAACAATCCTGCCTCACGCGAACAGGCGCGAACCTCGCTTTTTGTTATGCCGCAGAGCTTCAGCGGCGAGAGGACGTTCTGCTCCTTGAGTACCTTCATCCCCGGTCTGTCGCCGCCGTCATCGCTTGCATTCGTTCCGTCGATGAGCGTATCGTAGCCGTCGGCGGCAGCGGAGGCGCGTATGGCGCCCATGATGCGCCTTTTGCAGTAATAGCAGCGATCTGCCGGATTATCCGTCACGTCGTCAAATTGCAGAACGTCAACGCTTATCTCGTGCAGCTCAATTCCCAGCTGCTCGGCCAGACGGTGTGCATCCTCGCGCTCAAACTCCGGCTGGAACTGAGATTTGACAAAGTACGGAGCAATGTCCGCGCCGCATTTCACCGCGGCATACAGAAGATACGCCGAGTCCGCGCCGCCCGAAAAGGCGAGCGCAGCTTTTTTGTGTTCATTGAAAAATTCGTTAATATTCATATCAGTCAAGGTGGTTTATCATGCTGGCAAGATAGCCTGCCCCGAATCCGTTATCTATGTTTACTACCGACATTCCGCTTGCGCAGGAATTGAGCATGCTAAGCAGTGCAGCGACTCCTCCGAATGAAGCTCCGTAGCCCACGCTCGTCGGCACGGCGATCACCGGGCAATCTGCAAGTCCGCCGATAACCGACGGCAGCGCGCCCTCCATTCCGGCAACGGCGACGATAACGCGCGCCGTCATGATCTCCGGCATGTGCGACAGCAGGCGATGCACGCCGGAAACGCCGACATCGTACAGCCGCGTGACCTTATTGCCGAGTATCTCGGCCGTAACGGCGGCCTCCTCGGCAACGGGAATATCCGTCGTGCCGCCGGTGGCAACGACGACAGTTCCGACCCCGTCCGGTTCCGGGATCATGCCGACTATTCCGAGCCTTGCGTCGGTTCGGTAGTCAAGGTCATGCTTTGAGGATACAAGCTCGGCTGCTTTGGCCGACATTCGTGTTATAAGCACCGTTTTCTGTCCGCGTTCGAGCATTGCTTCAACGATTTTCAGTATCTGCTCGGGGGTCTTGCCCTCGCCGTAGATGACCTCCGCTATGCCCTGGCGCAGCTCGCGATGGTGGTCGATCTTCGCAAAGCCGAGATCCTGAAACGGCTCCATTTTAAGCTCCAGCGCCGCCTCGGATGGGCTTAGCTCGCCGCTGCTGACTCTTTCGAGAATATGCATTATATCTTTCTGACTCATCTGATCGTCCTTACTTTCAAAGAGATGTGGCTATTTTGAGCTTTTTCGGTTGACCGCATCATAACCGCTCATGATCAAATACAGTATACCACAGCACCCGTCCTAAGTCACTCATAAGATACCCTGTAAATAAAAAGCCCTCTCTGCGAACGGATAATTTCAAATAATTAAGCGGAGGCATTACGCCTCCGCTTACGTTTTATCATCATCTGGCATGGCTTCCGGAAAGGCAAAGCGGCAATTCGAGGTGGTTGCCCTCCAAAAGCGCTTTATCTCGCAGAATCTCATCCGCTTTTCCATCCGCCGCGATTTTACCGTCGCTTAAAAGCAGAACTCTGTCACATGTATCAAGGATAAGATCCAGATCGTGCGATGCTATGATCTTTGTGACCTGAAGACTGTTCAGCGTGTTTATAAGCGTTCTTCGATTTTGCGGATCGAGTGCGGTAGACGGTTCATCCATAAGCATAGCCTTTGGCTGCATTGCCAATATCGTAGCTATAGCAGCCATGCGTTTTTCGCCGCCGGACATTTTGTGATTGTGACGATTTTTCAGATATTCCAGTCCAAGCCGTTGTAGAGTATCCTCGGCCAGCCTTTCGGCATCTTTCCTGCTCAGCCCATAATTTATGGGGCCGAATATCATATCTTCTAGCACTGTTGGCATAAACATCTGATTGTCGGAATCTTGGAGAACGTACCCAAGCTCCTTTCGAATGGCCGAAAGGTTTTCTCTTTCCATAGCCATGCCATCCACAGTGATTTTGCCCGCGCAGGTAATCAGTCCAAGCGCGGCCTTCATTATCGTAGATTTGCCTGCTCCGTTTGCACCTATGAGTCCGACCTGCTCTCCGGCGTTTATACTGAAACTGACTCCATCGAGCACGCTGTGCTCACCGTATGAAAAACTGACATCTTTAAACTCTATCATCATTTCGCCCTCACATGAACATCGAACCAAGCAATGCCGGTATATTATATAGCCTTGTCAGCATTATAAGCGCCGCACATATACAAGTGCCGGGCCACGCAATTTTATTTGACGCTTTTCCTTTTGCATAATAAAACTCGCCATAGAATCCGCGAAGCTCCATACTCTCGTAAAGAGCTTCCGCTCTGTCCATACTCCGCAGGAGCAGTTGCCCGAGAAACGACCCCCAAGCTGAAACATGTATGCCCTTTTGCCCTGGCGCACGCAGATGATATGCCTCAGTCATTATGGCAACTTCCTCAAGCAGGACACTGATATATCTGAATGTCAGAAGAAGCAGAGAGGTCAGCATCTTCGGAAAGTGAAGCTGGCGCAAGGCACGGCATATTTCCTCAATAGATGTCGTTGCAACAAGCAAAAATGATGCCATGAGGCAGAACACCCCCTTCATCATAAGAGTCAGCATCGACACAGCTCCGCCGCTGATTCCAATATTGCCAACAACGATCAATATTTGTTTATCGAAAAACGGGTTGAACAAGCCAACGGCACAAACAAGCGGCATTACTATGCGCAGTTTATGAAAACAGGTATGCACGGCAATACCGGCAAGCTGATAAGCGAAGACCGGAAAAAGCAGCATGAAGAAGAGCCCTGTTATATCATATTTATTAAAAGACACTGTTACAAAAATATAAAACACAGTAAGAAGCAGCTTGGCAAGAGGAGGCATGGAGTGTATCGGCGAATCCATAGCCGCAAGCTCATCCATTGCTTTGAGCTCTTCGCATGCTTTTTCCGCTTTATTCACAGTCTATCACTTCCCATTATATAACGGCTTTTGCGGCAAGCCTTCAGACTTGCCGCAAGGTGATTATAAATGCCGATTATTTTGTTTTTTCCTCGGTCTTTTTCTTTCTGAAAAATCCGCCTGCCAGACATACAAGCACAGCCACACCGGCGACCATGGCCGATCCAACTATGCCGGAAACCGTTGTGCCGGCCGGATTATCTCCGTCGGAAGCAAATGCATAGTCAGGCAGGAATGCCGTCTTCTCCTGAATCTGCTCAGCCTTGTCCGCTGCATTGCTAGACACACCGAACTCATCTTCATCAAGTCCCATATTGGCATTGTAGCCTGCATCTTCGTTCCCGAAGAGTGTCCATTCGAGGCCATCGGGGTTGCTGCTTGCGATCAGAGACAGACCTCCGCCGACGATTGCGACGACAACTGCAAGAATAATGATAGTGGTCTTGAGAGAGCACTTGTTTTTCACTTCACCGTCGGTCTTAACATCCTTGAGCAATTCGGGTCTTGTTTCATAGATGAACAGAAGAACTGCTGCGGTTATAACGCCTTCGATGAGGCCGATAGCAAGGTGGATGGGCTGCATCAGTGCGCAGAATGCACCAAAGGGCAGCTCGGTGATACCGGAAGCGGTGGTCTCAAGGACAACGGAAAACGCGCCAAGCTGAAGGGTGATGACGCAGCCGAGAATGGATGCGATTATGATCTTCAGGCGGTTTGCCGCATTTGTGCCCTTGGATGCAAACATTTTGCCCTGCATTATCGGGCGATAAATAAGGAAGTAGCCTACAAAACAGCCATAGAATGCCATGTTCCAGCAGTTTGCGCCGAGTGCCATGAGTCCTCCGTCAGCGAAGAACAGGCACTGTATAGTTAGGATGACGACCATTGATAGGAAGCCCGCCCACGGACCAAGAACCCCGCTGAGCATCATGCCTCCGCACATATGTCCTGACGAACCGGTTCCGGGAATCGAATAGTTTATCATCTGGCCCGCAAATACAAGTGCTGCCATAACAGCCATTGCCGGGAGCTTCTTTGATGTTGATTCAAGCCCCGTTTTCTCTTCTTTTCTTAGCTTTGCAATTGATACGCCTACAGTGGCAGCCGACGCTGCATACATAGTAGCAGCAACAGCCGGTGCAAGCAAAGCATCTGCCATATGCATAGTTGATGCCTTCCTTTCGTTATTTTTTTGTTCAGCATGGCCTATTATAGGGTACGCAGCTATGCTGCACAAGCTACCCGGGGGGATATTTAGTCACAATTTTTTCGCATTTCCGGGTAGCTTGTGTAAGATTATGATTATTTCGCGAGTGCGCGGTAGATGAAGGTGACAGCCTGGCCGCGAGTGCAGGTTGCTTCGGGATGGAAGGTGCCGTCAGCGAAACCATTGGCGACCTTGTTGGCAACTGCCCATGCAACTGCGTCTGCGCAGTAGGAGCCGGAAGCGACATCTGCGAAGTTGGTGCCGGTTGCAACCTTCTCATCGCCGGATGCACGGAACAGGAAGGTGACGATCTGGCCACGAGTGCAAACTGCATTCGGGTCGAAGGTGGTAGCGGTAGTGCCCTTGGTGATGCCATTCTCGACTGCCCACAGGATTGCGTTGTAGTATACGCTGTCCTTGCTTACGTCGGTGAACGGGTTGACGGTGTCAGCCTTGACCTCGGGAGAACCGGCTGCGCGGTACAGGAAGGTGACGATCTGTGCACGAGTGCAGCCTTCGTCGATGCCGAAGGTGTCAGCAGTCTTGCCAGTGGTGATCTCTTCCTTAGCTGCCCAGATGATTGCATCGTAGTAGGGGCTGGTCTTCGCAACGTCCTTGAACGGGTTGGGAACGACATAGTTGGGATCAGCTGCGCCGCAAACGGTGCAGACACCATTCTCGAACTTGTGGCCGAGTGCAGGGATCTCAGTACCCTTCTTTACGGTCTCGCCGCAAACGGTGCAGACCTCGTCGCCGGTGTAGCCGGCTTCGGTGCAGGTAGCAGCCTTTGCGTCCTTAACTTCGGTCTTGTGACCCAGAGCAGGAACTTCCTCGCCATTCTTCAGGGTCTCGCCGCACCACTTGCAAACCTGATCGCCGGAGTAACCAGCCTCAGTGCAGGTAGCCTCAACAACGTTTGCAAGCTCATCAGCTGCAACGTGGTCAACCTTTGCGGTGTAGTATGCAATATTGCCGTCCTTATTCATGAGCGGAGTATTGCATACGGAGCAAGCGTAAACATTCAGTCCCTGATGCTGGCAGGTAGCCTCAACAAGAACCTTAACGGTCATCTTGTGGCCAAGTGCGGGAACAGGAATCTGATAGGAGTTACCCTTAGTTGCGTTGCAGATAGGATCGCCGTCCTTGTCAACGCGGTCGCACTTGTAATAGCCATTGTAGTTGTAACCAGCTTCGGTGCAGGTAGGAGCCTTGCCCTCAACTGCTACGAAATGATGGCCAAGTGCAGGAATCTCAGTACCGACCTGGGAAAGAACGAAGCCATACTCAGCCTCAGTGTCCTTGGTTGCAGGCTTGGTCATAACCCAAGTATAAGTATCGCCGGTGTAACCAGCTACTTCGCAGGTTGCATCCTTTGCGTTGCGAATCTCAGTAGTAACGCCAGGAACGTTGTCAGCCTTTACGTTGTTCCACTTATCGTAGGAAATAGTGGTGCCACCAAAGGTCTTATTGCAAATTGCGCAGTAAACAACGTCAGTAACGCCGTCAACCTTTGCGTCATTATCATCTTTGTCAAGGTAGGGCTGCTCGCCTTCCTTGATAACCTTCATTGCGTTCTCATGAGCATCATTTAGGCCTCTAAGAGTCTTGCCAGGAAGAACATAGTTGCAATCAGCGCAAATCTTGTCTGCTTCCTTGCCTGCGCCAGTAGGAACAGTTCCATATCTTTCGCTTACCAAATTGCCGTCCTTATCAAGAGCGACTGCAATGCCGTAGATTGTCTCAACATGAGTAGCAGCTACTGCCGGTGTTGCAATTGTTTTGCCGTTTTTGTCAACGACCTTCTCAGTTACGGTAGCGAGAGCCTTGGTGTCCTTGTGATTAGCATTGGTCATTGCAAACAGTGCCTCTACTGCTGCTACATCTTCTTTCTCTGCATCAACAGGGAGAAGCGCTACAGCTGCTGCTGCATTTGCAACATATATAGGCTCGCCGCAAACTTTGCACTGTGCATAACCCCAGCCGTCCTTATTGCAGGTGGGCTTTACAACGACAGTAAATGCGTAGTCATGGCCAAGTGCAGCCTCGCCCTTTGCTGCAATACCGTCGATCTGCTGACCGCAAGTTCCGCAGTAAGTAACAGTCAGGCCTGCCTCGGTGCAGGTTGCTTTCTGAACTACAACAGTTACGGGATTAGTGCAAGTAGTGCAGTAATTCCTCCTCGTGACGAAAGGAGCGACATTGCAACTTACAACTTCGCCACAATCTTTGCAAACCTTAGCAGTGATGCCAGGCTGCTTTGCAGTAGCATTCTTTTCGACAACTATCTCAGATACGTTCTGGTGGTTGCAGGTGTTGGTATCAGCCAGAGCAACTGCAGGAACCAAAGAAACGATCATGAGAACAGCCATCAGCATGCTCAACAGTCTCTTTTTCATTTTCTCTTGTTTACCTCCGTTAAAATAGTGGGTTGAAAAAGTTTTGTCAAATACGCTTGGATACGGGAGAAAACCCACACCAAACATATTTTTCTTGATTATAGCATACGACTTTACATGTTTCAAGTGTTTTTAATAATTTTTTGGGCAACAATTCGGTTACTTTGTAACCGAATTGTTAGATGAGAGCTGTTAGCTGATAGCTTACAGCTAGCTAATAGCTGAGAGCTTATAGCTGAGAGCGAGTGGAGAGTTGAGAGCTTGGGGCTATCGGCTAACTGCTAGCTTCGCTAGTGGAGAGCCAATAGCCGAGAGCTGTTAGTTGATAGCTGTGAGCTGTTAGCTAGCTGAGAGTGGATAGCTGAGAGCTGAGAGCTAATAGCTGTTAGTTGACACCTCATCCGTCGCAAGCGACACCTTCCCCTCAAGGGGAAGGCAATACTAACTGCTATCAGCTAACTGCTATCAGCTATCTGCTATCAGCTAAATAGCTAACTTCGTTAGCTATTTTCTCCACGTTTCGGGGGCTAAGAGGACGAGCATGGGGAAGATCTCGAGGCGGCCGAGGAACATGTCGAAGCACAGGACTGCCTTACTTATTATATTAAGCCCGGAAACACCCATGGTGAAGGTGTTCGAGTCGATGCCGTAGCCGACGTTGCTGAGGCTCGAGATCGCAGCGAGCATACCGTCGCCGATGCTCAGGCCGTTTATCGACAGCACCACAGCAGTCAAAATGACCGCCATGAAATACGCAATGGCAAAGCTCTCGACCGCGGAGACCGTGTCCTCCTCGACGATCTCGCCGTCAAGGTGGATAAGGTGCACGGAGTTCGGCGTGACGGTGCGCGCAATGGCGCGATAGGTGCTCTTGGTGAGGATCATCACGCGCGACAGCTTCATGCCGCCGCCCGTCGAGCCGGACATGGGGCCGGTTATCATCAAAACGGTCAGCATAGCCAAAACAAAGGGCGACCAGAAGCTTGCGTCGATCGACACATAGCAGGTCGTGCTGATGATGGAAATGACCTGGAACAGAGTGTGGTGGACGCCGTCGGCGACGGACGTGAATTTCGAGGCAGTGTCGATGCCCATGAGCAGCGCAACGCCCAGGACGACGATGACAAAGGTACGCAGCTCGCGGCTGCGGCGGATGCGCAGAAATTCGCGCGCAAGGACGCAGTAAAACAGGCTGAAGCTCATGCTGCACAGGGTCATGAAAATGAGCGTCACGTTCTGCGCATAAGCGCCGTAGGACGCCATACTGTCGTTGCGGACGCAGAAGCCGCCGGTGGACACCGTGCTGAGCGATATGTTCACAGAGTCGAACAGCGGTATGCCCCCCAGAAGCAGCAGGACGATCTGCACGACGGTCATTGCTATATATATCTCATACAAAAGCTTTGCCGACTTCTGCATGCGCGGCACAAGCTTTGCCGCCATAGGCCCCGGGAACTCCGCGCGCAGCAGAAACATCGAGCCGCCCTCGCGCGCGACCGGCGCTATCGCAAGCAGGAAAACCATGGTACGATTACCGTCACATCGGATCAT
>ERZ779737.1947-NODE-1947-length-14710-cov-3.054998_pt1 | contig 14710 bp, 16 predicted proteins | sample MGYA00511889_ERZ779737 | MGnify/ENA primary metagenome ERZ779737 (study PRJEB29588, sample SAMEA2163575) | human gut metagenome | biome: human gut; feature: human-associated habitat; material: faeces | place: Denmark | collected 2008/2010 ...
AGCAACGATGGAAGCCAGGAACAGACAGGACTTCATCAGGAAAATGGAAAATACTATTATGTCAATGAAAATGGCGAACGTGTGTCAGATCAGTGGGTAACTGTAAATGGAAAGACCTATTATATCAGTTCTGATGGTTATGCTCTGATGGGAATGAAGAAAGTAGACGGGAAATGTTACTGGTTCCATACAAAATCCGGATATATGTTTAAAAACCGCCGCGTGACCAGATCTACCGGCGATATCTACTATTTTGGAAGCGACGGTGTACGTTGCGAGAATGGAATGTACAAAATCAGGGAAAAAAGTGGGGAGCACACCTATTATTTCCAGAAAAACGGAAAAGCGTATAAGGGATGGCTGACACTGAATGGTAAAAAATACTATTTTTACAAAGGCAGTTCCGCACTTTCCGGTACGCGTGCCGAGAACATTACACTGACCAGTTCCAACAGGATTGTATCTGTGTTTGATGGAAATGGAGTGTGTACAAGACAATATAAAAAGCAGTAAAAAATATTGAAACATATAAAAAGATCCTGCAGCTGTGGCACTGATGGAAATTCTGCAACAGCTTCGGGATCTTTTTATGAAATTGCCGTAATTAAAGCGTATAGATCAGGATACCTGCAATGATGATCAGGTTTCCCATGATTTTTCCTTTCGTGATTTTTTCCTTCAGAATGAAATGAGAGAGAAGCAGGACAAACACATAGGCGGCAGTATCAATGACAGGACCATAGCGCATATCTACTTTTGTATAACACCATGTATTGAGGAGGAGGATCAGCATATATATGGTGTATGAGAGAATCACCCGGAAATTGAGATATTCCCTGATTCGGTTTTCGTATCTGATATTTGCGCTCTGTTTCAGAAGTATCTGTGAAACAGCGGAAAAAAATGTTCCGCTCAACATGATTAAAATAAATGTTCTATTCATATCTCTGCACCGTCCATACTCCAAATAAAACCACCAGAATACCTATGATATTCTGAATGGAAAGATTTTCATGAAAGATCAGCACTGCCCATATCTGCGACCACAGAAGATAAACACTTTTATTGGCATAGGCAGTAGACAAAGAGAATTTCTTGATGACCTGCTGCCAGGTGATGGCGTAGATTCCGCAGTTGGCTACCATCAGGAACAGGAACAGGTAAAGCAGAGGACTGCTGAGACCATGTTTATTATACTGAACAGATGCAGCTTTGGAAAAAACACTTGTCAGTGAAAACAGCAGGATATTCAGATGAAGTTGTATGTAGTCTTTGAGTTTTGACATAATACCTCCGGGCGATAATGGTATCTTGCAGAAAGCCTTTTTCAGACACGCTCTAGCCTGAAAGCTGTCGGACAGTAACTATTTTACATAAAAAAGCAGGGAAGTCAAGGTTTGTGCAGCAGGAATCTTGAAAAGAAATGTTGAAAATGATATGATAAAAATGATTGCAAAAAGATGAAAAGAGAAAGGAAAAGCATATGAGCTTATATTCAGTGGTTGTTCCTGTATATAATTCTGAACATACACTGGGAGAACTATATACCCGTTTGGAGAAAGTATTCCGGGAAACTCTTAAAGAAGACTTTGAACTGATCCTGGTAGATGACGGATCAAAGGACAGATCTTATGAGATCATGACGGAACTCAGAGAAAAGGATCACAGGGTACGGATCATACAGATGGCCCGCAACTTCGGACAGCATCCGGCACTTCTGTGCGGATTTGCACATGTAAAAGGAGAGTTTGTGGTAACAATGGATGATGACCTTCAGCATCAGCCGGAGGAACTTCCGAAGATGGTCAGAACCATGCAGGAGAGACCAGATGTGGATGTTATCATTGCAAGCTATGAAGGAAGAAAGCATGGTCCGATACGCAAACTGGGAACGAAATTTTCTGTATGGGCAACTTCAAAGATGCTGGGAAAAGATCCGGATCTTCAGATCACCAGTTACAGGCTGATCCGCAGATTCCTTGTGGATGCCATGGTAAAAACAAATACATATCTTCCACAGATTGGAAACCTTCTGATCAGGAGTTCTAACCGTATTATTAATGTTCCGGTTCAGCATGCAGACAGAGCTTACGGAAAAAGCGGTTATTCCTTTAAGAGACTGCTGAAAGATCTGATTTATGATATCACGACACATACTGCATTTCCCCTTCTGCTGGTGAGAAATATCGGAATTGTCAGTTTCCTGATAAGTGTAGTTCTGTCGGTCTGTTATCTGGTAAGATATTTTACACTGGGCATATCTGTGCAGGGCTGGACTTCGTTGATGCTGGTTATGCTGGCGTTTTTTGGACTGATTTTGTTATCGATCGGAATTATGGGAATCTATTTAATGAACATTCTTAATGAGGCAAAAAAAATGCCCCATTATGTAATACGTCGGGAGGATACGGACGAATAATGAAGGAAATTGGCGGATATTTTCAGCTGGAAGAGATGCCGGGAGAGGAATATTATCCTGACCTGTACAGGGTCAATCTTGGAAGAACCGCACTGCTGTGGCTTTTGAAGAGCCGCAGGTGCAGGAAAATCCTATTACCGTATTTTCTGTGTGAATCAGTGGTGCATACCTGTCAGGAAAATCAGATAGAGACAGAATTTTATCATCTGAATGAGAAACTGGAAGTTCTGTATCCGAAAGAACAGCTTCCGGAAGGGGAATATCTTTATCTGGTTAATTACTATGGTCAGCTGTCTGATTCCCGGATATCAGAGTATAAAAAGATTTACGGAAACATCATAGTGGACCATACCCATGCATTTTTTCAGAAACCATTAAAAGGGATAGATACACTGTATTCCTGCAGAAAATTCTGGGGTGTCAGCGATGGCGCATATCTGTCAACAGATGCCAGCCTGACAGAAAATAAGACTGTCGATTATTCTGCAGAGCGTATGAAACATATTCTGGGGCGTTATGAGCATAATGCCGGAACCTACTACAAAGATATGCTGGAAAATGCGGCAAAATATGACGGGATGGAGCTTCGGCAGATGTCAAAGCTTACACAGAATCTTCTGAAAGCTGTGGATTATGACAGAGCAAAGAAAAAAAGGGAAGAAAACTACCGGATTCTCGGAGAACTGCTTCCATCGGAAAGTATATTTAATCAGACTGTGCCGGAGGGACCTTTTGCATATCCGTATTTCCACGCTGATGGAATGAAACTTCGCAGATATCTTGCCGAAAAGAAGATATTTGTGCCGACTTACTGGAAAAATATAATTGAGAACTCTGAGACAAAAAGTCTGGAATATACCTGGGCTGCCAATATTCTTCTGTTGCCCTGCGATCAGCGTTACAGCGTGGAGGATATGAAATATATGGCTTCGGTTGTCAGAGAATGTGAGGAACGGATATGAAACATAAAGTGTTGATTCTGGGAACGCTCGGAGAATTTACAGAGCTGGTAAAGAAAGCAAAAGAGAAAGGTTATGAGACTGTTGTGTGCGACGGATATGCAGATGGTATTGCCAGAACGTATGCAGATAAGGCTTATACCATTCCTGTAACAGATGTAGATGCTATTGCCCTGATGTGCAGGGAAGAAGGTGTGGACGGGATCATCACATCATTTTCAGATCTGCTCCTGGAGTGTATGGTTAAAATTGCAGACAAAGCAGGACTGCCCTGTTATCTGAAACCGGAACAGCTTTCCTGGTACAGGGATAAATCGGCATGCCGGGATGTTCTGGACAAGCTTGGACTGCCGGCACCGGGATTTCGGAAAATATCTGTGGAACTGCTGAAACAGGGATCAGAAGAAGAAATACAACAGAGTATTGCAAAAAGGGTGATATATTAGGCGTTAAAGGTAGAGTTCAAACAAGAACATATGAAAATGCTGAAAAAGAAAAAAGATATGTAACCGAAGTAGTTGCAGAAAAAGTAACATTCTTATCTAGTAGAAGAGGAGAATAGTTTTATAAAAAGGGCAAATTATATTTGCTCTTTTTAGTAATTGTTAAATAAACAAGGAGTAAATTATACTCTAAAGTTACTTTTTAGTTAATTTGACACTTTGTGCATTTTGATTCATATATAATCGCCATGTAAGGTGGTGAAGCATATGTTTATAGGAAGCAGATTAAAAGAACTAAGAAAAGATAGAAAGATGACTCAAACAGAACTTGGTGATTTGCTAAATGTAACTAAAGTTTCAGTATGCTGTTATGAAAAGGGTACAAGAACACCTAGTTTAGATACGCTTGATGATTTATCAGATATTTTTAATGTTAGACCTGATTATTTTCTTGGTAAAGAAGTAGCTGTAATAAAAGAGGGAACTGATGAATATACATATTATATAACTGCTGAAGAAGTAGCATTTTTAAAAGAACTTAAAAAAAATAAGAAATTATATAATATGATTTTAGAAGATCCTAAAAGAAGTATTGAATTAATTATTAAAAAATTAAAATAATGCGTAGGCATTATTTTTTTTCTGTGATATAATTACTTTGGTGATGTTATGTATATCGTTGATTTAATTAATAAAAAAAGAAAGAATGAAACATTTACTTTTAGTGAGATTAAATATATAGTAGATGGGTTTACAAAAGGTGAGATTAAAGATTATCAAATGTCATCTTTACTTATGGCAATGTGTATAAATGGTCTTACTGTCGAAGAAACTTATTATCTTACTGAATGTATGTTAAATAGTGGAGATATAGTAGATTTAAGTAGTATACCTGGAATTAAGGTTGATAAACATTCAACTGGTGGTGTTGGAGATAAAACTACTTTAATAGTTGCACCTATAGTTGCATCTGTTGGCGTTCCTGTTGCAAAAATGAGTGGTAGAGCTTTAGGATATACTGGTGGAACTATTGATAAATTAGAATCTATTCCATCTTTAAATGTAAATTTAGATGTTAGTGAAATAATAAAAGAAATAAAGGATATTGGAGTATGTATTGCAACTAATAGTGGTAATGTAGCACCTGCAGATAAGAAAATTTATGCATTAAGAGATGTAACTGGTACAGTTTCATCAAAAGCATTAATCGCATCTAGTATAATGAGTAAAAAATTAGCTATGGGTGCAGATAAAATATTGCTTGATGTTAAATATGGCACAGGAGCACTTTTAAATACTAAAGAAGAAGCAATTGAACTTGCTAAATTAATGGTATATATAGGAAATCATCATGGAAAAGAAACTAAAGCACTTATTACTAATATGAATTATCCTCTTGGTAATATGATTGGTAATGCACTAGAGGTTAAAGAAGCAATTGATATACTTAATAATAAAGGAAATAGAGATTTAAGAGAGCTATGCATAGTATTATCAAGTTATATGATAAGTATGAGCAAAAATATAAGTTTTATGGATGCTCAAAATGAAGTATTACATTCTCTAAAAGATGGAAAGGCATATAATAAATTTGTTGAAATGATAAATTATCAAAAAGGTAATTTAGACTTACTTAGAGTATCAGATAATATAGTAGAAATTAAATCTGAAAAAGAAGGATATATAAATAATATTGATGCATTAAAAATTGGTGAAGCTTCTATGAAATTAGGTAGTGGAAGAATAAATAAAGAAGATAATATTTTATATGGAGTTGGAATTGAACTTGTAAAAAATATTGGTGATTATGTAAATGTAGGAGATACTATTGCAAAAGTATATGTAGGAAAAACAATTGATTATAATGATGTAAGAAGTGCATTTACTATTGATAAAGAGAAAAAAGGAAAAGAAAAACTAATTTATGGAATAATAAAATAAGCGAAAAAATTCGCTTATTTTTTGTTTAGTAAATATTCTTCTAAAGTGATATTATTTTCATAAATATATGTAGCTTCTTTTATTCCAACATATCTTATATGCCATGGTTCGTTTTTATAACCAGTAATATTCTTATTATCTTCTGTATATCTAATTATAAATCCATATAAATGAGCATTTATTTTAAGCCATTCATATTCCAATGTATCACCAAAACTAGTATATGGTAAAGTGACATTATATAAATCAAATGCATACCCAGTTTGATGTTCAGAATGTCCAGCTCTTGCAGAATAAGTATCTACAATATCAACAGGATCATTTTTAAGGTATCCCTCATATAATGCTTTTTGATAATTATAATCCCTATATGCAGATATTATTTTAATAGTTAAACCAACACTAGATGCATCGTTATATAAATCTTTAAAATGTGAATATGCTTCTTTATTTCCTCTTATATTATTATTAATCGCATATGGTCCATTATAATTAATTAAATCATCAGGAACATAATCGCTACTAAGTGCATAATACTTATTTACTAATATTAATTTAGTATTTTTATTCAAAGCATCCATAGTATTTTCATAAAAGTTATAATCAAGAGATAAATTTACTATTTTAACTATTTCTTCATTAGATAAATTGTTATGGGTATTTTTATACTTAATATACCTATCATTATTTTCCTCTTTAAAAGTACTTACTTCACTAAAAACATTTTCAAAATTCATATTATTATCCTTATTTATTCTATATATTAAAATAGATGCATTAAGTACTATTAAAATGCAAAAAATATAAATAAAAATCTTTTTCATATTACACCTCCTAATTATTATATCATAGTAATAAAAGATTTTTTTATTCATAAATTTAATTAGAGGTGATAGTATTAAGAAAATATTAATAAGTTTTATTATTTTGCTTTCTTTGTTTATAGTAAATGTAAGAGCTGAGGAAATTACTCCAAATGCAAAAAGTGCAATATTGATTGAGGCATCTACTGGTAAAATATTATATGAAAAATCTTCAAATGAAAAATTTGCTCCAGCATCTATGACAAAAATGATGAGTTTACTTTTAATTATGGAGAATATAGATAATGGTAATTTAAAAATGGATGAAGAAATAAGGACTAGTAAATATGCATCAAGTATGGGAGGAAGTCAAATATTCTTAGAAGAAAATGAGATTATGAAAGTAGAAGATATGTTAAAAGGGGTTACTATTGGATCTGCAAATGATGCAACAGTGGCACTTGCAGAAAGAATTGCAGGAACTGAAGAGGCATTTGTTTCACTTATGAATAAAAAAGCAAAAGAATTAGGGCTTAAAAATACTAATTTTAAGAATTGTACTGGTCTAGATGAAGCAAATCATTATTCATCAAGTTATGATATGGCTATGATTGCAAAAGAATTAGTAAAGCATAGTAAAATATTAGAATTTTCATCAATATATGAAACATATTTAAGAACAGATACAGATAATAAGTTTTGGTTAGTTAATACAAATAAAGTCGTATACTAAAAATGCTATAGTGAAAAATTACTATAGCGTTTTATGTTAAATTAAACAATAATAATTTAACTGTGATGGTAGTATGTTAAATATAAATTAATTAGTGATATAATAGTATTGACAAACAGGATATATTTAAGCAAAACAATAAAAATTTTATTGGAGGAGTAGTATGAACTACCATAAAAGATATATTAATTATATTAAATGTAATAGTATTAGAAAATCATATTTTTCATGCATAATTTGTTCATGCTCTTTTCACCTTAAAAATTATAAAAATATGAAAAATGATGACGAAAATTAGTTTGTAATTTTCATCGCCGTTTTTTCTATTCAAGGTAGGTGTTAAATGCATAATGTTACGTTTGATGATTTGTAAAAAAATAAGTGAGTAAAGGTGATAAAATGAAATTATTTTTATGTGGCGGTGGTTCTAACAAACAAATTATATTTGCACTTAAAAAATTTAAATCAGTTTTAAAGAAAGATAAACCAATATTATATATTCCTTTAGCTATGAAAAAAGAAAACTATACAAGCTGCAAAAAGTGGTTTTCAAAAGAAATTAAATATATTGGAATAAATACTTTTGAAATGGTAACTTCATCTAAAGAATTATTAGAAAAAGATTTAAATAGTTATTGTGCTTTATTTATTGGTGGAGGAAACACATATAAACTTTTAAATGAATTAAGTGAAAATGGTAATATAGAGAAAATTCAAAACTATTTAAATAATAATGGAATCATATTTGGTGGAAGTGCAGGTGCTATAATTTTTGGTAAAAATATTAATACTTGTTTAATTGATGATGGTAATGATGTGAATTTAAAAAAATGTGATGGTTTTAATTATTTAAATGATTTTTCAATATTATGTCACTTAAATAAATCAAATTTTAAAAAAAATTATAATTATCTAAAAGAATATTCAAAGAAAAATAAAGTATTGTATTTACCAGAAGAAGATGTAATATTCATTAATAATAATAAAATAAAATTTATCGGAACAAATAAATATGCAAAATTTATTAATGGAGAATGTTTTATTCATAATTGTGCAAATTTTAAAAAGGACATTAATAATTAGTATGGTTTAAAATGCAAAAGATGAAATAAAATTAATTTTAAATTATATTACAGATTTTGATAATAATGATGATGGTGTTGCAAGTTTTTTAGAAAAACATCTATTCTTAAAGACAGAGAGTTTATAAGACTTTTTAAAAAATTAGTAGAATATTAAGATTTGCTAGACAGTTACATAAGACTGGTCAAGTAAAAATGCTTGATATAATATATAATTGTTTAGCAAATTATTATAATATCCTAGTAATATTAAAACACAATTAAACTTTGAATATTGATAATACTATAGTGAAAAATTACTATAGTATTTTTTATTTATAAATAAGGTTTTTATCATAAACTAACATACAAAATAAATTTGTTTGTAAGTGAATATTACTATAGTTCTTTGGAATATTTAGTAATAATAATCGTATAATTAGATGAATGAGTTAAAAAAGGAGGTTAGGTAATGACTTGTTTATCTAAAAGCATTAGTTTAGAGATTATGAAGTTTTTTTTAAGTACTAGTGTTCCAAAAATTTTAAGTGAAAGAGCATGCGTTACTTCTATAGGTAAGGAGTGATAAAAACTCGTGCAAACAGCAATCTACCTACGGGTATCTACTGAAGAACAAGCAACCGTTGGATTTAGTATTCATGCTCAAAAAGATAAATTAACTAAATATGCGAGCATTAATGATTGGGATATAGTGGACTACTATGTTGATGATGGTATAAGTGGTAAAAATTTAACTGATAGGAAAGAAATATCAAGACTAATTGAGGATGTAAAGAAAGGAAAAATAAATAATGTTTTAATATACAAATTAGATAGACTTACAAGAAGTGTTAAAGACCTTATCTATTTAATAGAACTATTTGATAGTCATAATTGTACTTTTAACTCTCAAACAGAGAAAATAGATACTTCAAATGCTGTTGGAAGAATGTTTGTTAAGATTATTGGAATATTTGCAGAATTTGAAAGAGAAAATTTAGCAGAAAGAGTTACTTTTGGATATGAGCAAAAAACTAAAGAAGGTAATTATACTAATTGTAATGGAGTTTTTGGTTATGATTATTTAGCGGGTATTGGAAAACTTAAAGTTAATAAAGATGAAGCAATTTATGTTAAAAAAATATTTAATTGGTATTTAGATGGTGAGTCCATGGTTAAAATTGCTAAAAAGTTAAAGAATTTAAATGTACCAACGAAAAGAGGAGGGCATTGGAATCAGTCAACTATTCATTCAATACTTACTAATCCTCTTTATATTGGTAATGTAAGATATGGAGTAAGAAGAAAGAATGGTTTTGAAGTAAGTGGTAAAAACGTAACACCTATTATTAATGATGACTTATTTAATAGTGTTAGCAATTTGATGAAGAAAAGAAAGAGATTTCATAATAAAAAATATTCTTCTGATGATACCTATTATTTTAGAGTATTAAGATGTAGTTTATGTGGAAGTAGATATCATGCTAGAGGGCAACTTCAAAGTGGCAAAAAATATATTACTTATCAGTGTAATGGCCATAACAACAATAGCTGTAATGCTCCAGGATTTTCTCATAATAAAATAGAAAATGCGTTTATTAATTATTTAGAAAATATTAAAGATTTAGAATTTGATAAAAGTATTTTAAAGAAAGAAAAAAGGATAATAGAAAATAATGATACTTTAGATTTACAAGAGCAAACCCGCAAATTAAATAAAAAGAAAAAAGATATGACAGAATTATTTAGTACTGATGAAATCGATTACGATACTTTTAAAGAAGTAAAAAGTGTAATTGATTCTAAATTAGAAGTGTTAAATAATGAGTTAGATAAAATTAATAAATATTCAAATGAAGAAGATCTAATTAATGAAGAGGTTATTAAAGAAGTTATAGTTAATTTAAAAAATAATTTTATTCATTTAAACAATCATGAAAAGAAAATGTTTCTAGAAAGATTTGTTAAAGAAATAAAAGTAAGAAAGGAAGGCAATGAAGTAATGATAGAGAGTGTTGTGTTTTAATTAAAATCTGTAGTAAATTAAAAAAAGTCCGATAGTTAGTGAAAAAAGTCCGGTTATGAGTGGAAATGTTGTTAGTGATGAAGATTATTTTGTAATTAAATTGCATAAAAATCTTCCGAAACGTGACTAAGAGTACTCATGATAAAATTCAAAAATTGTTTGATAAATTTAGTTATCAGTATGATTTCAAATGGGAAGATGTTGCTGAACTATTTAATGTAAAAAAATCTAGAGCATCAGAAATAGTTGCTTTATTATTAAATTCAAATTTGATTGAATCTTCTATCCAACAAAATATAAATTTAAAAAATAATTGCATTAAACAGTGTAATAATTTACATTGTTTTTTTGTTGTACGAAAAAATTGTTAAATATGAAGATGATATATGGTAAAAATAAAATTAGAAAGAAGGAATTTATTTTATTTATATAAATTAATTTATATAAGAATAGTAGTTTTTTGCGGGAATGATAAATACAATAATACTTATTTTGATAGTAATGGCTATTTTGCTAATTTGTTTCGAGTTAAGTTAAAAGCAATATCTGTTATTATTAATGAAATGTTTGAATAATATTAAAGTATTAATAAACCTTGATTTTCGCATCATTTAGGGAATATTACTGGTGTTGAAAGTACGCAACAAAAGTTAAATAAGGGAAATGTTAATTTAATTATTTGCCATATTGTTAGTAGAGCAAGTATATGTTGCGTAAAAGATGGTAAGTATCATAATACAACTTTGGACTAACTTCTTTAAATTGGTTTGTAGCAGTAGCAAAAAAGATAAAACTATAATTATAAATCATTTATTAAAATATATGATTTAATAAAGATATATGATATACTTTGATAAGGATAGGAGTGATTAAATGTATGAAAACAAGAATAGTATTGACTGGTATATTAAGAGATAAAAATTTGTTTTTGGTAGTTAAAAGAAATGAAAATGACGATCTGTATCCTGGTGCTTGGGAATTTCCTGGAGGCCACTTAGAGGATGGAGAAACATTAAAAGAAGGATTAAAACGAGAACTTATGGAAGAAATAGGATTTTTAGAAGATTTTAATCCAATTGTCACTCATTATTTTGATGAAGTGAAAGAAAAAAATAACGGATTAATTCATAATTTAGAAATTGATTTTATTGTAAACGTAGACAAATCAAAAGTGAATGTTAAATTAAGCGAAGAGCATTCTGATTATAAATGGGTGACTAAGGATTCTGATTATTTAGATGAATTCATAAGAGATAAATTGTCAAATTTATAAATGATAGTGTTAGAATGGATATATAAACGCAAAGTTTTAAACAATATAAGAAATAGGTGTTGACAAGTTTTGATAAGTCAACATTGACTTATGTGAAAGTGACAAAAGTTTAGGTGAATTATCTAGAGAATATAGCGTAATAAAGAGCATTATAATAGGCACAAGTATTATGGACAACCTTATTGAGAAAATAGAGGTTATCAAAAAACAAAAAACAGATGTTAGGTGCGGTATGGTTTATAATAAGTAGTATTTTTAACTGACTTAAAATTCATGATATTTTTTCTAAATAACTATAGCAATATTCACATACAAATAAACTAGTAAGATTTTATAAAGGTGTAGATGGACTTAAAACAGGCTATACTGATAGTGCAGGTTATTGTTTAACTGCAACAATAAATAAAGAAGGAATGCGTTTAATTGCAGTAGTAATGGGAGAAAATACAAGTAGTGAAAGGAATAAAGAAGTAAGTGCACTTTTAGATTACGGATATAATTTATATCAAAAAGAAGTGTACCTAAATAAAGATGAAGTATTAGGTACTAAAGAGGTAGAAAAAGGCATTGATAGAGTTGCAAATATAGTTTTAAATGAAGATGTAGCATCAATAAATAAAAAAGGATATAAAGTAGGAGAACTAACATATGAACTAGATGTAAAAAATTTAAAAGCGCCAATTAAAAAAGGTGAAATAGTTGGAAACCTTACTGTAAAAGAAGATGGAAAAATAATTAATAAAGTAGATGTAACAGTAGATAAAAATATAGATAAAGCAGGATTATTTACTATGTATATAAGACATTTAGAAGATATAGTAAAGGGGAATATAAAGCTTTGAAAATGCTTAGAATGTTCTAAGTGTTTTTTTATGATAAAGTAAAAATAACAAATAAATTATTTTATGATGTATGATATAATTACAATAGGAGGGAAATATGGAAGAGAATGATATCAGATTAATGATTGGGAATGTTAAATTTAGTTGTAGAGCTGTTGGTGTTATTATTAAAAATAACAAAATATTATTTCAAAAAAGAAAAAAAGATGAAAATTGGGCTTTACCAGGTGGTGCAATTGCAACTTTAGAAACTGGTGAAGAAGTAGTTTTAAGGGAACTTGAAGAAGAGACTGGTGAAAGAAATGCAATAGTTGAAAGACCATTATGGTTTACTGAATACTTTTTTGAATTTGGTGGGAAAATTCAACATCAGTATATTTTGGGATATTTAGTAAATATTCCTGATGATTCTAAATTAATTGATAATAATGAATTTAGTGGAATAGAAGAAGGAAAGAATATAATATATAAATGGATTGATAAAAAGGATATAAAAAATTCTTCAATTAAACCTGATTTTTTGAAAAATAAATTATCAAATATGAAAAAAAATTATGAACATATTGTTGAAAATGATTTAAAAAAATAGCAATTAATAATATTAGATTTAAAATAGTTAATAAATGTTAAGTAATAAGTAAAGTATTATTAAAAAAATACATAAAATAATGAAAATATGATATAATTACCTTATATTTAGGAGGTATAATATGGCATTTTGTAGTAAATGTGGTTTTGAATTAAAAGAAAAAGTTAAATTTTGCCCTAATTGTGGTAATGAAATAGATCAAGAAAAAAAGAAAAAGGAATATGAAAGTAAGATTGTAAATTGTATTAAAAAGATACTTGATACAAAAGATTCAACTAAAGACTTTACAAAAAAAGATATAAAAGATAATATGGGGTTTGCACTTGTTTCGTATTTAAGTATTTTAGCATTTATTCCATATTTCCTTGGGAAAAGTTCTAAGTTTGTACAATATCATGCAAAACAAGGAATGAATTTACTTATTGTAACAGCAAGTTACACAGTCTTTTCTAATTTGCTTTGCCTTATAAGGATAGGTAGAGTATCAACATATTTAGGTACGTATGTTGTAGAAAGAATTACACCTTGGTGGATAACATTACCAGTTGTAATTGGTTGGTTATGCCTTATTTTAATAACTGTAGTAGGAATAGTAAACGTATCAAAAGGTAGAGCAAAAGAACTTCCTATAATAGGAAAATTGAAAATAGTTAAATAAAAACACTTGTTATGTCGAAAGTGTTTTTTTTATTTTATTTTGTGCTTTAATATGTATAAGGAGATGATAAATGTATAAGGCTATATGAAGTAATAGAAGAAAATAAAGGCATGATATATAAAATTGCAAATGATTTTAAAGATGAATCTAAAGAAGATTTATATCAAGTTGGTGTAATTGGACTTATAAATGCTTATAACAATTATGATGAATCATACGCAACAAAAACTAAATTTTCAACTTATGCGTATACATATATTTTAGGAGAAATGAAAAATTATGTAAGGAAAAATAAAAGTGTGAAAATTAGTAGAGACATAGTATATTTAAGTTCTAGACTTGATAGATTAATTGAATTATTATGTCAAAAATATAATAGAATGCCTACAACAGAAGAACTTAGTATAGAACTTGGAGTAGAAGAATGGAAAATAATTGAAGCATTAAATGCAAGAAATTGTGTAAAAAGTTTAGATGAACCAATTAATGATGAGGGAAAAGAGATAACATTAATTGATGTTATTGGAAAAACTGATGAAGTTGATTATACATTAATTGATGAAATTATGAGTAAACTAGATGATGATGAGAAAGAAATTATTAGACTTAGATATTTTTCTGATAAGAGTCAAAGTGAAACAGCATTAATAACTGGATATTCACAAGCAAAAGTATCTAGAATAGAAAGTAAAAGTTTACACAAATTAAGAGATTATTATTCATGAGTGTGCTTAGATATTTATCTAAGCATTTTCTTATACATTTTTGTAAATAAATGTAAATGTTAAGTTTTGTTTTTTAAAGCGTAGTAATAAAAATAGTATAGTGTTATAATAAGTTCATAATAATAATAGGAGGAGTATAGAATGAAAAAGAAAAAAAGAGGTTTTACACTAGTTGAGTTACTTGCAGTAATAGTAATACTAGCAGTAATACTAGTAATAGCAGTACCAAGAATAATGA
>ERZ779737.1958-NODE-1958-length-14660-cov-3.178021_pt1 | contig 14660 bp, 15 predicted proteins | sample MGYA00511889_ERZ779737 | MGnify/ENA primary metagenome ERZ779737 (study PRJEB29588, sample SAMEA2163575) | human gut metagenome | biome: human gut; feature: human-associated habitat; material: faeces | place: Denmark | collected 2008/2010 ...
TATGATTATCTTTTAAAGATGCCATTATATTCTTTAACAAAAGAAAAATTAATTGAATTAATAGAAAAAATTAAGCAAATTAAAAATAATATTGATTTACTTAATCAACAAACAGAATATAATCTTTGGCAAAATGATTTAAAAAATTTAAATATTAAACAAATATTTGAAAACTAATAAAAATAAATTATAATATTACTATGAAAATTAATAAAGAAAATTTAAAACAAATTACTGGTTATGATTATTACCAGGGCAATTTAATTCATGAACCATTCGCATATAAAATTTTTAGAGAAAAGGTATTGCCAATTGGCAATATTATTGCTTTTAGAGCACCAATGAAAGTAGAATCAGATGGAATGATTGATTTAGAAGATGTGTTAGCAAAAGATTATATTTATTCTGAAGATGCTATTTCATTTTGTTGGGAAATACCAAATCTTTGTCCATTTGGTGCAACAGCATTTCAGAGATTATTCAACACACAAATTGCAAATATTTTATATAAATTAATACAGAAGCCTATTGAAGTTAATGGTGATGATATTTTAGTTCATGATGAATTTGAAGGATCTGATGGCCAACTTCAAAATAAAGGAAAAGCTTCAGTAAGTATTACATATAGTAAAAATAATACTGCATTAGGCCATACAGCAATTAATATTAAAGCAGGAATGGAAGCACCTAATTTTGCTTATTCAACAAATTTAAATGATGAACAATGTGAAGTTTTTATTAAAGATGTTATAGATTGTTTTTATCAATTAGTAGATAGTATTTTTGTTTCTACTCGTAAAATTAATATTAATTAAACATGAATAAACAAATTATTTTTGATTCACAAGCCAGACAACAATTGTTGTCTGGAATTGAAAAAATTACTAAAGCAATTAAATCAACCTTAGGTCCTAAAGGTCGTAATGTTGTTATTGAAAGAGAAGGTTTGCCACCTTTAATTACTAAGGATGGTGTTACTGTTGCAAAATCAATTCAATTAATTGATCCTATTGAAAATATGGGTGCTCAATCAATAGTTGAAGCATCTTCTAAAACTGCGGATTTAGCTGGTGATGGAACAACTACAACAGCAGTTTTAGCAGAATCTATTTTTAAAGAAGGATTAAAATATGTTACATCCGGATATAATCCTATTTTTATAAAAAGAGGAATAGATAAAGCTGTTGATAATATTGTTTTAGAATTAAAAAAACATTCTAAAACAATTGAAACTAATGATGAAATTAAACAAGTTGCAACAGTGTCGGCAAACTGGGATACAGAAATTGGTGATATTATTGCAAAAGCCATGAAAGAAGTCGGTAAGGATGGTGTGGTAACGATTGAAGAATCACAAACATCCGAAACAACTTTAAACATTGTTAAAGGTATGCAATTTGATAGAGGATATATTTCACCATATTTTGTTAATGAAGAAGAAACATCTAAATGTATTTTTGAAAATTGTTATATTTTGTTATATGAAAAAAAATTAAATAATTTAGCAGAATTATTACCAATTTTACAACAAGTAGGTAAATCAAATAAACCATTATTAATAATTGCTGAAGATATCGAAGGAGAAGCATTATCGACTTTAATTATTAATAAAATAAGAGGTGCATTAAATTGTTGTGCAATCAGAGCTCCTGGTTTTGGTGATAGAAGATTTGCATTTTTAGATGATATTAGTATAGCAACCGGAGGTAAATTTATCAAAGGTGATGGTATCGACAAACTCGAAGATATTAAATTAAATGATTTAGGAGTTGCGAAAAAAGTTATTATAACTAAAGATACAACTACAATTATTGAAGGTAATGGAGATTCTAATAAAATACAAAATCGTATTAATTTAATTAGAAGATTATTAAATGAACAAACCATTGAATCCGAACAAAATAAATATAAAGAACGTTTAGCAAAATTAGCAGGTGGTGTAGCTGTAATTAATATTGGTGCATCAACTGAACCTGAATTAAAAGAAAAGAAAATGAGAGTTGATGATGCTTTACAAGCAACCAAATCTGCAATTTCTGAAGGTATATCGGTTGGTGGTTCTGTTGCTTTAATTAAAGCAAATTTAAATCAATTAAATGATAATAATATTGAAATTCAAGCAGGATATAATATTATTAATAAAGCAATTGAAGCACCGATTAAATGTTTATGCGAAAATGCAGGGCAAGATGGGTCTGTTATATTACATAATATAAAAGAAAATAATGATTATAATTATGGATATAATGTAGCCACCGGTAAATATGAAAATCTTATTAAAGCTGGTGTAATTGATCCTACTAAAGTTGCTAGATTGTCGTTGCAAAACGCTGCATCAATTGCTGGTTTATTATTAACTACGTCATGTGTAATTTTTGAAGATAAAACAAATAATGGAAAAAACAATATTTGATTATATTAATTCTATTTTATATTCAAAGAAAAAATTTGATATAAATATAGAAGATAAATCGTTTAATTTATATATGTTAAACAGGTGGATATCAATGTATTCGCCTGAACTTTGTTATTATATTAATGAAACATCAAATAAAAAAATATATGATATTTTACCAAATATTACATCTCAATTTAATTATTTGTTTAATATTTTACCAAAATTACCATATAAAAAAATTAATTATTTAAAAAAAAGTCAAATAAAGAAAGAAAATAATAGCAAAAAAAATGATAATTATAAATACGTAAAAGATTATGCAGATAATTTTGAATTATCACAACGTGAGATTGAAATGTATTTAGACATGTCTAAATAATTTCATGAGTGATATTGATCATTTATTTAAACAGCATGGAATAGAACAAGGCGGAAGAAGTTTAATTGATTTATCTTCTAGTGAACGTCAATGTTTAGATTTTAATGGATATGTCTTATCTAAATTATTTGATGATATAATTTTAATTGAATTAATAGATGAAGATGATAATGGGAATATTCAACGAGATGGTATTTTTGTTCCAACAAATAATACAATAAAAACATGGAGAAAAGGAAAAGTTGTTTTAAAAGGAAGAAATGCAGATCAATGTGAAATTAATGATATTGTTATTTTTCCGCATGATAAAGGATCATCTGTAACTAATGTAAAAGTTAAAAATTACGGAATTATAAAAAAAGGTATGTTTTTAAATCAAGAACGTATTTTTGGAGTATGTGATTTAGATAATTAATTATGTTTGTAAGCAAAGGTACTCTTAAAGATATTTTAGAAAAAAATGTCTGTGAAATAAAATTTTTAAGAAAACGACCAAATAAATCTTTATATCGTCGTATGTTATGTACACGCGATATGAAAGATTTATTAGATACACCAAATGGTTATAAATCTTTAAATTTTAAAAAACCTCCTGCTAGTCCGATGAAACGATTTGGAATGACATATAACTGGCAAACATATCCAAATTTATTAATGGTATGGGATATTTTTATGTGTGATTGGCGAGTTATTAATGTCCAAAATTGTGATTTAATATGGACTATACCTGCCGATAATAATTTTTGGGATTATTTTAATAAGGTTTTAATTAAAATGACTCCATCACAAAAATCAGAATTTATGTTATCATGATGAATTTAATTGATCAATTTTCAAATTTTTTTCAACAATATTTTCAGATCATTGTTAATGATCAAATTTATAGAACAGGGAAATTAATATTGTTAAATCATAAGGAGTTTTACCTTAAATTAATTTATATTGATAAAAAACATAATAAACAACGTACTGTTGAAATTCCTTTACCATATAATTTTTTAATAAAAAATAATGAAATTATATTAGATTATACAAATGATACATTTTGCAATAAAAATGAAGATTTGTTTTTAAATATTAAAAAGATAAATACTAATTATAATCATCACCCGTTTTATAATAAAAAAATTCTTTTAAAATTTAGTAATATTGATTTTTAAAAGAATTTTTATATAATTGTTTTAATGCAATTATTAAATTATTTCGAAGATGGTTATGTTCCGTCTGATACACAAAAATTTATTTTAGATAAAGTTGATAATGCTTTATCTAAAAATAAAAAATTTATTATTATTTCAGCACCAACTGGTAGCGGAAAAAGTTTTATTTCTAAAACATTATCTAATTATAGTCGTGATATAGATAAAACATTAATTAATTTAGTAAATAATCATAATTATAATAATATCAAAGAAAATAATTTTATAGCTGGTGGATGTTATTGTTTAACTATCACAAAAAATCTACAAGATCAATATTTAAATTTTTTTCACGATGCACATTGTTTTAAAGGAAAAAATAATTATAGATGTACATGCAACGAAGAATTAGATTGTGATTGTGGATCATGTATAACAGTTCCTTCGCTTAAAAATAAATGTATTTTTAAACAAACTTGCCCTTATTATGCAGCTAGAGATGAAATACTTATTAATAAATTTAGTGTACTAAATTATTCATCATTTTTTAAATTATCAAAACCGATGAGAAAACGACAATTTATTGTGTGTGATGAAGCATCAGAATTAGAAGATGAATTGGTCAGTAATTTTTCATTAGAATTAAAATACAAAGAATTAAAATATTTTGGAATTAATGTTAAACCTATAAATAAAAATATTTCTCCAACCAAATTTGAATTATGGGTTTTTGATTTAGAGCGTCAAATTAAAGATGAATTAGAAAAACATATTTTAAAGATTAAAAATATTAAAAAAGAATTAGGATTAACAACTAAAGATGCATCTAAATATAAATTTTTAATGAATTTATCAACTGTAATTTCATATGTAACTGGATATTGGAAAGAATGTGATTATTTAATTGATTATGCTGATGAATTTAAAATCAATATTATGCCTACATATGTTTATCCTTTAGCTCAATATATTTTTGAATATGCAGATACGGTTATATTAATGTCCGCAACAATTATAAATCATAAAAAATTTGCTGAAACGTTGGGCATAATGGATTATGAGTATATAGAAGCACTAAATTCATTCGATCCAAAAAAAGCACCTATTTATATTATTAATGGTAATAATTTAAATTTTAAAAATTTGGATAGTATGTTACCCAAATTAAATAAACAAGTTAATGATATATGTCAGTTTCATAAGAATGTTAAAGGTATAATACATACACATACTCAAAAAATTGCTGATTATTTAAAAACGGCAAATTTTAATAATAAAAGATTTACAATAAGAAGTAAAGATTTGACAAACGATGAAATATTAGAAATTCATAAAAATAAAGAAAATTCAGTTATAATTAGTCCTTCAATGACATTTGGAGTAGATCTTAAAGATGATTTGGCTCGTTTTCAAATTATAATGAAAACACCATTTTTACCTCTAGGAAGCGAAAGAATAAAAAAATTAGCAGCACGTGATCGTGATTGGTATATTATGAAGATGTTTAATATATTAATTCAATCAACTGGTAGAGGCATTAGAACATCAAATGATTGGTGTAATACATACATTTTAGATAGTAACGTTAAACAATTAATTATTGATTATCAAAATATATTACCGAAATATTTTATAAATCGTTTCGTTTGATTATATATATATTAACAATAAATATTATTAAATGGCTGATAAATCAAGAAGTAGTAGCTTTTTCAAGAATTTAAGAAATTCTATACCATGGAATAATGGTGCTTTATTGGATTTAGAAAATGAAATCAATATATTAAATCCAAAATTTAATATTTTTGAAGATAAAGGTCCTAAGCGCACCGAGATTTTACAAAAACATTCTATTACTTATGGAACTTCTGATTCACAACCATTAGCACAGGTTGGTAATGCTAATGATATTCCATTATATGCAAATATTCAAGAAAATAAAATAGGACGGATAAAAGATTATCGTGTAATGGCTGCTTATCCTCGTGTTTCTGAATGTTTGGATAATATATGTAATGAAATGATTAATTTAGATGATTTAAATAATATCATTAAATTAGATTTAGATAAAGCAGATTTACAAGATGAACATAAAGATGAATTAGAAAAAGAATTTAAAGAATTTGTTGAAATTTTTGATTTAGAACAAAACGGATGGGATTATTGTAGACGACTTTTAGTTGAAGGTGAATTGTTTTTTGAGCATATTATAGATAAAAATGAACCGGGATGGGGTATATTAGGTGTTGTTCCTATACCAACTGAATTAATAGATCCTATTTATGATAATATGCAAAATTTCATGGTACGAGGGTTTTTAGAAAGAAAACCAGTATTAGATCCTAAAAATCCATCTAAAATATCTGATTGGGAATTAATTCCATTACAAAAAAACCAAGTTACATATATCAACAGTGGAATTTGGAATGAGGATAAAACGTTTAGATTACCTTATATTGAAAATGCTCGAAGAGCATACAGAGAACTATCATTAATTGAAGATAGTATTATCATATATCGTTTAGTTCGAGCACCTGAAAGATTAATTTTTAATATCGATGTTGGTACAATGCCACCAGCGCAAGCTGAAAGTTATTTGCGTACATTAATGAATAATTATTGGAATAGCAAAACATTTGATATTGCAAATGGTGGAATAATGCAAAAATTTAATCCACAATCGATGTTAGATGCTTTTTGGTTTCCAAAACGAAAAGGCTCTGAAGGTTCTAGTGTAAGTACATTGCCAGCAGGAGCAAATTTAGATAAATTAGAAGATTTATTTTATTTCGTTGATGCACTATATACATCATTAGGTGTTCCTACAAATAGAAACAAACCCGATGATAAAGCACCAACACAATCAAGTGATATATTAAGACAAGAATTAAAATTTGCACGACTAGTAATTCGTTTGCAAAAATTATTAGCGTCAGGTATAAAACAATCATTTATTACACATCTTAAATTAAAATTATATCATGGCTCAGAAAAAAATAATAATTGGTGGAAAGAATTTAATTTATCAGATAATGAAATTAGAATTAAATTAAATCCACCATCAAATTATTATCAATTGCGTGAAACACAAAAATTAGAGTTAGCAATGAATTTATTTAACACTGCCAAATCAACTGATTTTATTTCACCATCATTAGCAGCAAAAGATTATTTACATTGGGATGATAATCGATTAAAAGCGAATATGGAATGGAAACGCAAAGATAAAGCTTTTGAGTGGGAGTTAACTCAAATTTTAAATATGGGTCCAAATTGGAAAGAAACAATCAATGCTCAAAATCAAAATATTGATAATGGAGGAGCTTCTACTGGTGGTTCGTTAGGTGGAAGTGGATTACCACCTATGGATATGGACAATCCATCAGCTGATAATGGAGGTACAGGGGGAGCAGATGATCAAACGCCACCAGATTTTGGAGGTACAGCTACTGTTAATGAACCCGTTCAAACTGAACAACCAATTGCTTAATTTATGTGGACTGCTATAATTACATCGATATTGACTATAATATCTAATATTACAGGATGGATTAAAAATAAATCAGATAATAAAGATTTATATAATAATCAAAAAGCCATAAAATTTCAAAAGGAAACAGATAAACATAAACAAATTGTACATGATGCTTTAAAATCTAAACAATTAGATAAATTGCGTAAAGAAATATCAGAATGAAAAAAATTAATTACTTAATAATTTTTATATTTTATTTTGTTGTTGGGTGTGCAACAATAACAAATCCAACTCCTGATATTATTAATTGTGATGTAATTAGTTATGATAATGGACAACAAAATGCTGGTATAATTCAAACTTATACATTTTTTAATAATGGAGAAAAAATTGAGGGTTTTATTATTACAGAAAATGCAAAAATTAAATATAATACATTAATTGAAAAATATGGTAATCGTTTTATTCCAGAATTAAAAAAGAATGATGGGATAATTAATATTAATATTAATAATAAAATTTATTATTTTATATCAGCACAATATATGATTAAATTCGCTGATATGGTTGATTATTATAGATTAGATAGATATTATCAAAAATAAAAAAAACTCTTGAATTAATTCAAGAGTTTTTTAATAATTATTATCTTTAAATTAGAATAAAGATTTTCCTGCTGAACCTGTTACAGAACCACCAACTTTATTTGCGGCTTTGTTTGTAAGTTTTTTACCTTTTTCGTCACTTAGTTCTTCTGGATCTGCTTTTGGTTCTGGAATTTTACCTTTTTGAGCTGTACCACCTTTGGCAACAATTTTACCACCGACTTTATTAGCGCTTTTGTTCATATATTTTTTACCTTTTTCATCACTAACTTCTTCGGTTTCAATACCTTCACCAAAAGTACTATCTTCAGCTACTTCATTATCTTCATCTTCAGTTGATTCTGTTTCTGAAAAGTCTTCTTCCGAAAAATCTTCATCCTCATCTTCATCTGATTCTATGTTATCTAGAGCTGCTTTTAATTCGTTAAAAGCACTTCTAGACAATGTAATAGTAACAGTATCTGAATCAGATTCAGTTTCATCAAATTCTGAATTTTCAACATCATTATTTTCTAATTCAGAATCAACACCCAATTCTTCTTTTTCTTCTGGTGACATACCCTGAAGAATATTTTCGTATAATATATCGAATTTATTTTTCATATAATTATTTATGTTAAATGTTTCTAAATTAAATTGGATTTTAGAATTTATTATATCTTTTTTGTTTTCTATAATAAAATCGTTTTGAATTATATTCTTATTGTGTTTTATTAAATTTTGCTTTGGTTTTGTTTTCCAATTTTTTAATAAAATATTATCTGACATGTAATTATTTATATAGGCTTATAAATAATTACATATGGCTACATTAAATAATAAAAATACTTATTATTTAGGAAATGAAAATTTACCAACAAAAAATACACAGTTAGAAGCATCTCCCGAACAAGTAAAACATTTTGCTTCTGAAATGCAAAAATGTCGTAACAATTTATTATATTTTGCCGAAAATTATTTTTATATCATTAATCCAGATGAAGGACGTGTTAAAATTCAATTAAGAAAATATCAAAAACGATTTTTAAGAAAGATTAGAGATAATCGATTTATGATATTTAATACAAGTCGACAGATCGGTAAAGCGTTGGCATTAGATACACCTATATTAACCCCTAACGGTTGGACTACACAAGGCGAATTAAAAGTAGGAGATAAAATATATGATACTAATGGTAAATTATGTAATGTAACATATTTACATCCAATTGAATATAATAGGCCCTGCTATGAAGTTATTTTTGATAACGGTGAGAAGATTATCGCGGATGAACAGCACGAATGGTTTACACAAACTAAAAACGAAAGACATTGCAAAAAAAATGGTTCTATTAAAACAACTAAAGAAATATTAAAACAATTAACAATTGGTAAAAAAAATGAACCTTTTCATCGTATTCCTAAATGTAATAGTATAGAAGGTGTAAATCAAAATCTTGATATTGATCCATATTTATTAGGTTATTGGTTAGGTGATGGAACATCATGTGAAGCATCATTTACTATTGGTGAACAATTTATTGATGAATTTGAACAACATTTACAAACCTTAGGTGAAAATTATTCCTATAATAAACAAATTATAAGAAAAAATTATAATTCTGGTTTAATAACTTATAAAATATATTGTAAATCATCTAGAAATGAAAATTCATTAATATATAAATTAAAAAAATATAATCTTATAAATAATAAACATATTCCAGTTGAATATTTATTATCATCAAAACAACAACGTTTAGAATTATTAAGCGGATTAATAGATTCAGATGGTTGGGTAACCAAGAATGGTGTTGTCCAATTTTGTACAATTAATGAAACAATTAAAAATAATGTTGTTGAATTATTACATGGATTAGGATATAAACCACATGTTAAATTAAAACAATCAAAATATAATGATAAAATTTGTAATCCACATTATCGAATAACTTTTATTCCTAATGATAAAATTTGTAAATTATCATTTAAAAGAAATCGAATTAGAGTTGCATCTAAAATGCATCGCTCACAATATCATTATATTAAGAATATTATTCCCGTTAAATCGGTTCCTGTAAGATGTATAACTGTTGATAGTCCAGATCATATGTATTTAGCTGGAAAACATTTAATACCTACACATAATAGTACTTTATTAACTATTTACGCTTTATGGTATGTATTAAATAATCCAGATAAAAATGTATTATTATTGGCCAACAAAGAAGATACAGCAATTGAAATTTTTGGTCGTATAAAATTAGCATATATGGAATTACCTAATTGGTTAAAACCGGGCGTTGAAAAATGGGACCAAACTAAAATGATTTTAACAAATGGATCTAGAATAACTGTTTCAACAACAACAGAATCTGCTGCTAGAGGTTTTACTATTAATTTACTTTTATTGGATGAGTTTGCTTTCGTGGATTGTTTGGATTTTAATACTAAAATAAAAATTCGTAACAAAATAACTAAAATTGAAGAAGAAATTACAATAGGTGATTTATATTTAAGATTAGCAAAAAATAATAAATAATTATATGTTCGACAAACGCCAAGTTAGACATGAAATAATAAATTTTTATTCTAAATATAAACCATCTAGATTTTGGAATACTCCATCATGGTATGGTGATAAGTTATATATTTATAACTATGTTAATGAATATTATAAAGATATACCAGAATTAAATAATTTATCATTTGCACGAAAATGTTATCATATAATTCATGATTTAAATTATTTACCAAAAACCACATATAAGGGATTTTACAAAGGATATTATGATATTGATAATATCACATCATTATCTAATTTATTTAAACAATATAATTTAATAAATTTTGATTTTAATAAATCATCTAAATTATTAGATAAAAATGAACTTAAAAAAATAATTTTATATAAATTAAAAAATCAAAAATATAAAGAATTATTAAATGATTATATTTTAAATTATAGTATAAATTTTTATACACAAAATATAAAAGATTGGGAAATTAAATATCTATTTATAATACATGATGGTAATATATATTGTCCAATTTGTGGTAAATTAAAAAAACATAAAAAAATTGCTACATTGCAAAGCACTTGTGGTGATTTAAATTGTAAACATATTTATCTATCAAATATTAGTAAAACGAAAGATATATCATATTTAAGGGATCCAGAAATTATTAAACGAAAAACAGAATCTAGAAAAGGTTATAAACATTCAATAGAAACAATTCAAAAAATTAGCGAAAGTAATAAGAAAACTTGGAATAAAGAAAAACGTCAATTACTGGTCAATAAAAATAAAGAAAATGGTGTATATGAAAAACAATCAAAAACCATGAAAAATAAAATTCTAAATGGTGAATATACTCCTAAAACAGAAAATCGTTTTACACATAAAAATTTATTATCCAATATTACAAATTGTAAATATAGAAGTTCATGGGAATTAAAATTTCATGAAACTCATCCTGATTTATTATATGAAAAAATTCGTATTCCATATATTTATAATAGTAAAAAACATATTTATATTATAGATTTTGTTAATCCAAATACTAAAGAATTAATAGAAATAAAACCAAGTTCATTAATAGAAAATGAAAAAAATAAATGTAAATTTAACGCAGCATATAAATGGGCTAACGAAAATAATTATAAATTTATTATATTAACCGAAGACACATTAAATAATTATTAGAATAATATGGATGAAATTGTTTATAATGATATATATGAAATCGAAACCCCAACCGGTTGGAAAAGTTTTGATGGAATTATAAAGAAAACTAATAAAGAAAGTATTAAATTAAATTTTAATGATGGAACTTTTATTATTTCATCACCTAATCATTTATTTAAAAATATAGACAATAAATTAATTAAAGCTAAAGATTTTATTAATCATACAATTATTAATAAATATGGGAAATTAATTATTTGTGAAAAAATAAGTAAACTTCCAAATCAAGATTTATTTGATATTTTTAATATTAATGATAATGAACATTTGTTTTATTCAAACAATATAATATCTCATAATTGTGGCCTCGCAGAGAATTTCTTTAAATCCGTATTTCCAACTGTATCAGCGTCTAAAACAGCTAAAATTGTTATAACATCAACTCCAAACGGTGATGGAAATATATTTTATCGTTTATATCAAGGTGCTTTGAATCATGAAAATGGTTGGGCGTGTGATTCTGTTATATGGTCTGATGTACCAGGTAGAGACGAAAAATGGAAACAAGAAACAATGAAAACAATGGGTAGTGCTGAGGCATTTGCTCAAGAATTTGAAGCTGTTTTTATTTCTTCTAAAAGTACATTTGTTAACGAAGAATTAGTACAAACATTAAAACATAAAATAAAAGATCCATTATATATTTTTGAAGATGGGAAATATAAAATATGGGAAGAACCAAATGAAAATAATATATATGTAGCTGGTATTGATACTAGTGAAGGTATAGGTCGTGATAGTTCAGAAATTAACATTTTAGATATTACAAATCTTCAAGACATACGACAAGTTGCCACATATTCAAATAATAATATTCAACCGTATGATTATGCATCTAAAGTATATGAAATATTACAACAATGGGGTTCACCATTAGCATTAATAGAACGTAATAATCAAGGAGGTATTGTTATTGATAATTTGATAAATCGTTATGGATATGAAAATATAGTATCATGGGGTGCTAGTTTGGCAAATCGTAAAAACGTTCAACAGGGCATTATTTCACATACTAATGTACGCAATAAAGCTGTTGGTATAATGAGATATTTACTTACTGAAGCCCAAGTAGTTACAATAAATAATTTAGATACAATTGAAGAATTTAGAAATTTTGTTAGATATCCTAACGGAGTTTGGGCCGCAAAAAAAGGCGAAAATTATCATGATGATAAAGTATTATCTTTAATTTGGTCTTTATTTATATTAAATGATGATATTATATCTACTTATTTTGAAGTAAAAGGTAGAGATAAAAATGGTATACCAAATAAAATTGAAAAATTCACAAATGGCATAAATTATTTTAATAAAAACGAAAGTACATTAGAATTACAACAATATAATACACAAAATTATTCAAATGATATATTTTTAATTGGTGGTGTAAACAATAATTTACCATCAAACGATTGGAGTTGGTTATCTACGTATGGCGAATAAATTACAACAATTACTTGATTCACATAATTCTCTAAAAAAGATTATATATGAAAAACTTCGTGTTGATAATCAAAATAAAGAGAATAATAAAGAAATTAATGTAAAAACAAATAAAATTGATAATCTTGAAAGATTTATTAAAACAGAGATAAATCGTTTGGGACAACTAATAAAATCAAATAAAAATAATAAAGCCAACACAAAAGAAAGACAAGTTGTTGAAAAAACTAAATCAGTTTATTTAGAATCATTTAGTGATAAAGCGATTTTTGAATTAAATAATCTTTTTCAAAAAATTTTTAATATTAAAATTATACAACCCAAAGAAGAATCTGTTAAACGTAGTAATATTTGGCTTGTTGCGTTAGCTGGGCTAATTGGCCTTATAATTGCAAATTTTTCAGAAATCCAAAAATACATATCTTCAATTGATTGGAATAAAATATGGAGTGATACCAAAGGCACTATTTTAAATTTTTTAGCTGAATTACCATTTCAAATAATTAATAATTTAGATTCCATTTTTAAAAATATGGGTGATATTATTAAAGCAATTTTTAATAGTGATGAATTTAAAAAATTTTCCGAAGATATTAAAAAAACAATAATTCCAACTGAATTTATTAATAATATTATTAATGAATTAACAACATTTTTTACTAAAAATATTCCAAATATGTTTACTAAAATTGTTGATAATATTAAACAATATATTTATGATATTTTTAATTCAGTTAATGATTTGTTGGGATTTAAATTTATCGATACAGGAGAAGATAATAAAGATAAAACAGATGCGGTTAAAGCTGATGAAAAAATTCAGCAAATGAATGAGCAAAATAAAACAACAATACCTGATTTACCATCAACCCCTGATAATAATATGTCACAAGCAACTGATAATGTTAAAAATTTAGAACCAAGTATTGCAGTTGCTAATAATATGAAAAATTTTAATCAACTTAATGGTGGCAATATAACCAAATCATTAGTTACTAATAATGGTCAAAATATAACAATGACACCATTAGATAATAAAGATACTGCAGTTATTTTAAAAGAAAATGGTATTATTGATAAACGATTAAATGAAATATTATCAGTAATTAATAAACAAACTACAGATTATATTGCAAAATTTGATACCATTAATAATGAAATTTTAGAACAAAATAATATATTATCTCAATTTAATGAAAACAACAAAAAAGATTTGATACAAACATTAAACACAAATAATAATAACACGGCATTATATGTAAATAGTAATATAAAAGAAATTTATAACACAATTAATGAAATCAAACAACCATCAATAGAACGTTCTAGTATTGATGCCATAAGATTACAATATATAAATGGATAAAATTTTACCAAAAGTCAATATACAAGAAATTCAAAGAAATAATATTATTAATAAAATTATTCCTATTAATATTATATTTTATCCAACTACATATAAAAAAGTAAACACAAATATTATAACTTTTTTT
>ERZ779737.1961-NODE-1961-length-14643-cov-28.479298_pt1 | contig 14643 bp, 20 predicted proteins | sample MGYA00511889_ERZ779737 | MGnify/ENA primary metagenome ERZ779737 (study PRJEB29588, sample SAMEA2163575) | human gut metagenome | biome: human gut; feature: human-associated habitat; material: faeces | place: Denmark | collected 2008/2010 ...
GAATTTCGTTACAAAGAAGTTTGAAATTTTTATACCTTTACGCTACTCTTGCTTTGTGCGGACTATTGGTAGACGCGCATTAACGGCAAGTAAAGAGATTGCTGTGTCAGCTTGATATGTTCAAATGCTAATTAAGTATAGCATACAGCTATGAATTTTTCTATTGCGTTCCCCTGACTTCGGAATAGTGGCAGGGCTGGCTATCCTTGTTTTGCTTTGTGCTTCTCTACCGTACATGAGCATTCATGCATGGGAAATATCTTAGAAAAATCCAGTTGCCATATCTCCATTTTCTGCTACAATTTGATCATAATAGTTACGAAGCAACGGCCATCGTCGCAGAGTCAGAAAACGCAACTACTGCCACAGAACCGGATGCCGGGCAGAGTGAAACGAACGCAGAAACCGAACGCACTGAAACCACAGAAGTGATAACGGAAGATTCCACAGAAACTCCGGCACCGGTGGAAGTATCAGGAAGCACGGAGAATAGCACCATTTTGCCTCTCTCTTATGAGGATTTTAATGTTAATGGATTTGGATATAGCAATTACGTAGACTTATATGGAGCCGGAAACGGCTATGAAGATGTAGAACGTATTTCTATTATGACTACAAATTGTACGGCATATACTGAATACCCCGATCAAATGTCATCAGACACAGAAACTTCGCGTGGTATAAAATTAGGCGATTCCAGAGAACAGGTAATTGCTGCTTATGGAGAGCCCCGAAACGAGGTTGTATATAGATCTAAGGCCTATAATCATGATGGTCTGGAAAGCCAGTATAATTTGTGCTATTGCTATATTGATGAGCGCTACCCGGAAGTCTTTTTCAATTTATCCTTCAGTATGGATCAAAATGATAATGTGCTGGATATTTGCTATGAAGCAATATTGATGAAATGGTATAAATAATTAGTCGTTTAAAAGTATACCCTCAGGAGATATTATCTCATATCCCCTGGGGATATATTAACCTTATAGTTTTATTTCCAATTCGAGGCAATCCCATTCTTCCCCCATTACATTATACTTTTCTATCCCTAATGTTTTTAAATATTTATATTAAGTTCAATAATGCCTGCACTTGTTCATAAGCATCCCTCTTGGTCATTTCTATACTTTCTTCATCCTCTAAATCCATAAAATCCGCTACATCTTTTGGTCCAGCATGATTTTCAGAAGCAAATTTACCTGCTAACTTAGCTTTCGCCTCTATTACAATATTTTTATCCCTTACAGGTTCAAATTCTTTTGCCAGTTCTCTTACTCCACCGAAATAATGTTTGATAATAAAGTAAATATCGTAAGCATCCTTTACTTTTCCTCTTCCCATTGCTGCTGTTTTCATTATTATATAAGGAACTACTGCTACAACACTGACATTTGCAACATCTATTGCTCCATCTGGTCGTTCTGCTTCCACACTAATTTTCTGTGCCGGAAATTCAAATGCGAAATTGCCGCCAGTAGCCTTTAATGCCTTAATCCCCTGCACATGCTGACTTCTTCTCTTCAGTTGTGTACCACCATACATTCCTGCTAAAATATCTACATCTACATCATAAGATATTCCTTCCACCATCACTGTTTTTACAAAGGAAAAATATTTTTCCGGATGCTCCTTGTACCCGTTTTTATGAAGTATCCTCGACATATTCTGATAACCTTCATCCTGCAAAGTCAGATGATTAATCATAATATCTACATCCACACTTCCCACATGACCTTCTTGGGGAAACATTAAATCTGGAACCCAGCCTCCTATCACACGGATTTCATCTTCATATTCTTGAAAAATATTAACCAACTCTACTAGAACTCTATGTGCAGCCCGCTTCTGACCTTCCGAATAGTCTACGCTACTTTTCAAGTCTTCATCTCTTATCATCTAAGTATCTCCTTTTTCAAAACCGCATCTGCCATTTCTTCTCCCCTTCCCTTTATCTGCATACAATCCAAATATATTTGCAGAGGGGATACTACTGCAGACTCGCCAATTACCCTGTAATCCTTGATATAAGAATCATTTTCTAGTGGAAAAATAACCACATTTGAACCACTGTTTACTTCTTTCATGTCCAAATATCGAATTGCTTCCTGAATATCCTCCGGCGCTATATAGACATGTACCTTATTGTATCGTACCACCGGCGTATAACGCACTCCACCGGACAATCCGGTAAGATAAGAATCAATCCCCGTATCTGTCTTTAATTCCTTCAATCGCTCCTCAATAGCAGAGATATTATCTAAGCTATAGCAAGCATAGGATGTTATTTCTTTTTTACCATAATCCTTACTCCATTCTAGCAAGAGTGATTCTGGATCAATAACCTTATAACCATCCGGCATTTTTTCTACCCATGCGTTTTCTATCAAAACTTTCATCAGTTTGGATACCTGTCCAATGCTGCAATTCACCTTTTCCGATAGGTATTTAAGCTTCCATGTCTTAGTTACATCCGCGAACAACTCACGCAAAATACGTGAAGACACCACAGAAGTCCTTTCAAATATTGACACAGACCTTTGCTCTTTAGGTCTTGGATTCTTATTTCCTTTTTCTGACAAATAAATAGAATGACCCACAAACCAACAGTTTCCTGCATAGTCAAAATACCCCATTCCATTATCTTCACATATTTGTGCAGTTCTTTCTGAAATATATGGAGCAACCAATATGTTAACTTTCTGACTTTTATTCTGCTTTTCAATCAATTTTATAACTGTAGATGGAAACACCCTGTTCAAGAAGCTGGCATATATTTGAAACTCATACCCATCATCCATCTCCACAGATGCAATAAAACCATCTTCTGTTCTGCTGACAACTTCATACTTCTGAATATTAGGAAGTTTTAAAAACTTATTCTCAACACATGCTAATCCCACTCTATCTAGTTTCACTCATATCACCGCTTTCACTCATGTAGTGAAACTTATTATATCAGTGAAATTAAATTAAGTCAACTAAGTCATTCTCCAGCAGATAATTTGCAAAGGTAACAACTCTGTTGCATGCCTCACTTAAATCTATGCACATTTCTTTATACATAAGCGTTTCCAATATTCATATAGTCTTTTTTCTCCTAGTGACTTTTCTCCATACTTTTCCGTAAAGATACTATATTCACATTTAGGCACAAGCAAATCTTCCATATGAACCTTGAGCAATCTGCTCAATACATACAAATGATCTACTGATGGTAAAATGTTTCCTTTAAACCATCGATATATAGGCTGTGGGCATGACAAATGTAATATTTTCTGAATATCTTTAACTGTATAACCAGATTTATCAAACATCTCTTTCATCAATATTCCTGTTCTTTCCATATCAATATTCTCATACATAAGCATATGCTCCTTCTAGCAAAACTCACCTTCTGTCCAATCAAATGGATAATCCGGATCTTCCCAATACCTTTCTTTGCACCATAGTCTTTCATGCACATGAAAGCGTTCCTTCGCCAGCTTTTCCTTTTCGTTATATTCTCTATGGCAGAATGGAATATATATTTCTGCCTCCTGTTCAGTACATGATACATTTTGTAAACGTGGCCCACAATTTGGAAAAACTGAATCGATATCATATATCCATTTACGAGGCTCTTTCTTCTGCTGACTATGCTCATATACTCTTTCAAAATATTGTTTCCATGTATATCTTCTTCCATATTCATCATAAATGCTTATAACACTTTTATTTTTTAGGCAAAACTCTTCCAGCTCTTTAAATGTATTGATTGTCTTATGTCTTTGGAATAGCGGACGCCATCCCCAACTTAACTTATTCAGATGAATCTCATATCCAAGATAGGGTTCATCAACTATTGCGTATTCAATATCCTTAATGTCATATTCTGTTTCGACAGCAAAATGCTCCCTCATCAGCTTTTTATTTCTACTCATAAGATAAAAATTAGTTCCCATAAGATATCCTCCAAGCTTTTTATTTGATAATACCTTATGCGAACTATTATTTCATTGGACTGTTAGTCCAAAATTATATCTTCAAACATTTCATAGAATACTGTTTTTCCGGTACCACTGTCTCCACCAACAAGTGTAATCCTGTCATCAAATGTCAAATCATATGAAAATGGAGCCGCTTTAAATGTAATATTCTTATAAATCATCTGCTTCTCTCCTTTCATATTTCCTACTCCACCAAGCATTATATCCTCTGCAACCGGTATTTTTATTATACAAAAAACATGCAAAATACCCACTTGCCGTTGCTCTGTGAGATTATTACTGCAAACTTCAATAGTTCATCATTAACTGTATCATAAAATTTTACTTCCATCACATTTTTCCTTCCCATTCTATCATAAACTCATTAAGAAATTCCAGCATTACAACCTGTCTATGTTCTGCCAGTTTCCTTCCCTCAGTCGTATTCATCATGTCTTTCAACAAGAGCAACTTTTCATAGAAATGGTTAATGCTTGTAGAGTTTTTATTTTTCTGATACTCATCTTTGTTCATTTTTATTTTAGATTTTATTTCCGGATCATAAATCTTTCTTCCCCTACTACCACCATATGCAAATGTTCTGGCAATTCCAATAGCTCCTATGGCATCCAGCCTGTCTGCATCCTGCACACATTTTCCTTCTATGGTATCAGGTACGACGGAATCAGTTCCTGCAAATGAAACCTCATCTATAATTTTACATACAACCTTTATTATTTCCTCATCTACCTTATTTGCCATCATAAAATCAACTGCATTTTTCTTGGTAGCATAAGTGTCCGGAGAAAGCTTAATATCGTCCACATCATGTAACAGAGCCGCCAACTGCACTGTTTTAACATCTGCATTTTCCTGTTTTGCGATTTTAGTAGCCAGTTTATATACTCGTATCGTATGATAATAGTCATGACCACTACTGTCTCCCGAAAATATACTTTTTATAAATCTCTTTTCATTATCTGTCATCTTTTCTCCTAACCAACCTAACAAATCAATATATCGATTTATGAAAGTCATTATTCCGTCCACAAATAGAGTCAAACTAGAGCCATTCGATAAAACAAATGCCGGAAGCCCGCATAAATACAGGCTTTCGGCATTTTAGTCCGTTATTCAAACTCTATAATTAGTACTGTATTTAGTAATCCAGTTTTTCTTTTGGTACTATATGTTGTGTAGAATTTCCAATTATTCCATGGATTATTTTGGTTTTTGGGGATTTTTGCAACCATGATGCAACCGTGCCTCCCCAAACAATTGGTTTAGTTGTCTATTCTCTATCTATGTTTAACTCCTCACACACACCTTTAAGCGCCTTTGCCAAAAAATGAATGTACCCATCATGGAACACTATTGTACTATATTCATGTTTATACCGAACAACTTCAAAAAGTCTTGCATTAACAGATAACATGTCAAAAAAACTATCACACATAACACCTACAATGTCTTCTGTGATTTCTGTTCCAATCGGTATTGTCCACAAAAGATAACTATCCAGCACTTCCTGCTGCTGTTCTTCAGGTAATTCGTAATATAAATCATAAAGGTCATGACCTCGTTGCTGAACTCCCTTCTTCTGAATAATAATTGCTTTCATGAACAATTCACACGCTAGCGTTTTAAGTACAACTGACGACTCTATCGATACGTTTTGGGAATCTTCTAACAAACGAATGGCATTATAATAAGCATTTTTCATAATCTTATTTATATCTGTTTCCTTTTCTCCATGAATAGGAATTATAATGCTATCCTCATCACCAGGACAACCTATTGTCAACTTACAATCTGACCAATCCCGCTTCCTCAAACAACCCGCCTCCTCGCATGCTATGATTTAAAGTTTGCATACACTCAACCACCATTACTAAACAATTCCGGATAAATAACATCGCTAATTCTTTTCATAAGTTCCGCATTGATGTCACGCATATTACTATACTTTTTAATATCTATATCCTTAATCTCTGATATTTTTTCTGGACTAACGTTAATATTTAATTCTTCTTGTACATCCTTTAACATTAATGCAGTCCTGTTCTCTATATATGTTTCTTTTTCTTTATCCGACAATAGCGAAAATGAATATTTTAAATTAAATCTCGATAATAATTCGGGAGAAATCTTAGTAGTTATCTTATCAGAGGGCAAATTAGCAGTAAACACAATAATGTATTTATCTAAATTGTAATCTCGACCTAACGAATCAGTAAAAACTCCATCCTCTAATAGTTGCAAGAAAAAATTTTGTACCTGCTTATCACATTTCTCAAACTCATCAATTAAGATAACTTTTGAGCGACTGTTCGTAAGCTTTTCCGATAATTCCCCTTTACTACTACCGATATATCCTCTAGGACTTCCTATTAAACTACTTAGAGCATTATGGTCACTGTAATTACCAAAATTAATCTTAATAAAGGGTTGATCTGGGGATAGCGTTCTTGTTAATATTCTTGCAACCTCAGTCTTTCCTATTCCTGAATTTCCACAAATCAAAACAGAAAATATTGGTTGATATCCCAATTTATTAAATACACGATACTTTCTCAATTCCTCTTCAAATCTTCTTTTAAACTTTTCATTTCCTACAAGCCCATCTTGTATTGCTCCAAGTAATTGCTTAAATTCCTTCTCATCCAGTCCCACAATATCTTTGCTCTCTGGAAACTGTAAGCCTAAAGTCACTTCTAAGCTCTCTACCTTCTCTAAACGGTGGAATAACAAATCTTGAAACCCATATGTATATCGTCTATCTATAATAAAAAATACCGGCCAATCGTCTTGCATATTTTCAATGATTTTTTCAACAACAAGTGCGAATGATAAACTCCTCTCATCATCTCTAAAAAATGGGGTTACATCCATTATAAACCCCTTCGTAGCCGTAGTTATTTCACCAAATACATTTTTTATGTCCTCTCCTACCATAATAGATAGAAAAGCATATCCCACATCTTCAAGCTGTTTCAAAAAATCTTCTCGATTTCTCTTATCATATTCATATAAAATAATTTTTTTCAATATTTATTCACCTCAAAAACTAATATCTTGAACTATAGAAATCACATCGATATAGTGAATATTATCATCCAACGCCTTCTTAACAACGTTCTCTTCGTCGCTTTCAATTCCTACATCCTCCACAGTCTCATCTTGGTTTTTGACAAATCGACTCAATTTCTTATTTAGCTCTTTACGCTTAAAGCATCCCCTATATATACCAATAATTGTCACTTTACCAATTTCTAAATCACTAAGACTATACTGGTTTTCCATCTCATTTTCAGCTTGCATTGGAATCTTAATTACTATTTTTTCTGTGCCACCAAAACGCTTTTCCGGCAATACACCTTCTAATATGTAAGCAGAATCCTTGAATAAAACCTCTAATAATGTTGGCAAATTAACATTTCCAATACCATCTACCGCTATGTCTCCGAAGGCACCACTCAAAAACGTTTTTGCTCCCAATATATCATTTTCATTCTCTATTTCTAAGGAAACATTTCTAATCTTAATAAGATTACCAACTGTTCTATCGCTTAATTTTGACACTTCTTTGGCTTTTTTATAAATAACATCCAGTATAGTCGACTTCGTTGTGATAACCTTTACTGTATCAATTACCTTGCTGCTCTTACTACCTGTAAGCTCACCATTTAAAGATAACTTAGGTAAATATCTCCCCACGAGTGGAATTTCCGTCATACCTCCCGTTCCTGTTTCAGCTACTCCTGTAATTCCTCCTTCAGCATTATGTTCTTTTGTAATTTGTTCTAAAATTTTATTGTCTAGCAACATTGCAATTTCATATGCCTTTGCATAATTTATGTAATAAATATTAAACATCGAAATCCCTTTCTTCTATGAAATATTTTTTCATTTCATCCTAACCACATTGGTTAGGATGTGGTTAGGATATATTCTTTTACGAATAATATTTTTGATTTTTACTTGATGCCTTCTCTGGCAATGTCATATTCAAGCTACCATCTTCTATCATTGGTGTTAAATATTTTCTTCTAAAACTCGTCCTGCTTTTAAACCCAAAATAGTCCATTATTTCTTGGACAGACTTCGGTTCTTTACAGAAGTCCATTATCATCTTGTTCATATCCTGACCATTTTGGTTAAGATATCGGTCATGATGTTGACCATCATCCCTCAACAATGCCAAATACCTATCGCAAGCCTTACACAGCACCATGATTCCTGACTCATTTATCTCATACTCTGGCAAAGGACCATCGTACAATCCACATGCTTCTTTAATCTTCTCAAATCCTCTTCCCCAAGCTTCAATCATACCACTTTTAAAGAAAATATTTGCCAGTTTCGGGTTGTATGGCTTAGAGGAATGCTTCATAAACAACTTGTCCGTAGAATCCAAATTAGGCGGCATTTCTCCATCATTCCAAATGTATATCTTATCCTCATAAACGCTAATCTGAATAGGATTGCAGCTACTATAATCCTTATGCACAATTGCATTCAACAGAATTTCACGGAAAGCATCCTTATGGAACATAAATTGTTCCACTCTCTGGATTCCCTCATAAGCAATAAGCGCCTTCATATATTTTGTATAAACCAAATCAACAGTCTTATCCACCTGCTCAATCAATGGACCATGCACTTCATCCTGATATACCAAATCTGAATCCGATTTACCAAAATAACCAATTTTTATATAGGAACCGGTTACCCATTTCTCAGGATCTTTATAAAATGCTAACATGGCTGCTCTTATCAAATATTCATCTTCATCAATGAGGTGCAAGTTGTCCATCAAAATAGTATCTTCAACGCTTACTTCTTCATTGGTCAGTCTGCCTCTTTTCACTGCCTTGTCCTTAAACAGTTGTATCGCATCCTGCTTCAAATCATCCACAGACAGTTTCGGCAGCGGAACACCATCCCATGTTCTTCCCTGCGTTTTTAACAATGCTCTCTCCAATTCCTTTCCGGTGATTTCACGCATGGTACTTCCAGAGCGATAATAATATTTTCCGCGGAAACTGATTAAAGACGGATATTTATCAACAACAATCTGCAAATATTCCAATTCGCCTTCATACAAAAGGTTCACGTCCGCAATGATTCCCATTGTATCCGTGATTTTATTAGGAATTCGCTCTAACAAATCCCTTGCATTATCAATTCCTACAACTTTACCGTTATCGTCAGTACCTATGTATATTGTTCCACCATAAGCATTAGCATATCCGCAAATCCATTTCAAATATTCGTCCTGCCAAGACTCTTTCCACTCTATAGATTGATGTTCTTTTTCTTTCATAATGCCACCAACTTTCCGTATTTATTTATCCACTTCCGTAAAGAAGTACTCTAATGTCCCTACAAACATCTTCTGCTCAAACAATTCCTTAATTTGCTCCCTATCCATCCAAGCAACCTGTGCCACTTCATCTGTTGTGGCATTGTTCAAATCAACCTCTCCGTCATAATCAAACAGCCACACATCCATAATATCATTGTAAATCTTACCCTCAATGATTTTACGCACCTTTGTAAAAAGAACTTGTCCTTTGCCCGGTTCCAAATCAACTCCAACTTCCTCTTTTACTTCTCTAATCGCACCTAGCAAGCTATCTTCTCCCTTCACAACTAAACCGCCTACACATTCCCACATCAAAGGATATGTGGGTCTATTTGCAGAACGTTGCGAAATAAGGTACTCTCCCTTAGAATTTCTAATCCACACATGCACTACCAGATGATATCCGTCTATCGGTAGCTGCTCCCCCCTTACATGATCTTTCCCTATAAGTTCTCTTTTCTCATTATACAAATCCCAGATTTCAGCATCAGGTACATGCTCTACAATATCACCAAAATCTACATTTAAAGTTTTACAAATTTTGCTTAGAATCGTTAAACTCACATCTTCATCACGGCGCAGTTTTGTCATCGTGTTAGGTGCTATATCTGCCTTTTTCCGCAAATCTGATTTGCTCATTTCTTTATCCACCAATAATTTCCATAATCGTTTATATGATACAGCCATACCATTCTCCTATCAAACAGCTTCTTCTAATTTTCAAATTGTAACTTAACACTCAAAATTTTATTAAACAATTCTTCATTCCCTATTATTAAAATACATAATTTTTCTCTTGCACGAGATACTCCTTGGAACCATAATTTATAAAATATGTAATCTGGATTTGGATGCACTTTTCCCTGTAATCTTCCTTCTGCTGTGTATCGAAAGCTTTTATCCATAGAAAAAATAACATTATCAAATTCTTGACCTATTATATGATGTGTATTAGCATAATTTCCGAACTGATCAATATCCGATCTAATTCGTGAAGGCGTGTACGATATAAACTTGTAATCTCGAACATCGACATAATATTTTACTATCTTTTTTGCAATCTCATAATTTTCCGCATACAAAACTTCTATATTTCTATAATTCATATATCTTCTTGGTTTATGTTGTAAATTAATAACATTCTTTATAAAAGACACTATCTCTACATTTGTTCTTATTTTTTCAGACAACTTGTTTTCGACAAAATTTTCCTGCTGCCTCAATTGTTCCGGAATATTACGTCTTTCTTCCGTGTATGAAAGCACCTGATAATAATCATACGCAAATATGCATTTTATATTTTTTTCCTTAAAACCTTTTATTAAGCAGTTGAAATCTCCTTGATATAGTCTTTGCGATTCATCAATCAAAATACATTCAAATTTTGATATAGCATCCTCATTACATTCCTTAGCTGAAATAATCTCAAATTCTCTCTGTTTGGCTTTTAATTCGATATGCCCTTGCGAAAGAATACCAGAATGTATAATACACACCGCCATTTTACTTCCTAAAGTTCTAGCTATGTCATAAAGTAATAATGTTTTTCCGGTTCCTGCAGCACCATAAATTCCCCATATTGTATTTTTACCTTTTCTAATACCATTAACAATTTTGTTCTTAATTTCTTCTTGTTGACCAGTCAAATAGTAATTATCTCGCAAAAATTTTTCCGGCATATTTATAGGTGAAATCAAATAGTCCTTCGCTCTAAATAATTTTTCTATATTATCCTGAATACATGCCTTATCACACAGTATTAATTCTTTTATATTATTAATACTCACTTCTTCCAAACGGCTACCATCAAATGAATATATTTTCCCAGTCTTTACATAACAAAATGTGAATATCTCTCTACCTAAATGAGATAGATAATATCTATTTTTCTTTAACTGATATTCAATCTTTTCAAGTTCTATCTCTTGGCTCTTTAATTCAATATTAATTATCGGTCCATCTTCATATATTTTTAGCAAATCAAATTCTTTAGAAATCTGCGGTATTGAAAACCCATAAAAAAAATAATCTAAATCAGACATTTTTGTTATTTCTGAAGAAAGTGCTTTTACAAATTCTATTAAGGTCTCAACTTCATCATTTTTAATTTTTTTGTCCTTATATAACTGGGTCAACGAATTTTTATATTCACAGAAGTTCTGTAAATTTTTTCCCATACACAATATAGCTAAATTAATTGCGTTCATTTCACAATTTCTCCCCTACGCATAATATAATACCTATTTATCCTCTGACTCGAATACTGGATTATTATTGATAGCATGGCTTAGCAACACTCACAAAATACTAATACAGTCTTTTACATAACTGTTCATGCCCAAACTTCTAAGATATACTAATGAGTCACTTCTATAATACATTTAAAACGCATATCTTCTTACATATCAATCCACTGGATAAACGCTGTCTTATCCGAATTGTTATACCCAGCGTTTCGATAGAAGTTTAATGTCCTTTCTTCCTTAGAACCTGTAAGTAACATTATCTTATAACAATGATTCTCTTCGGCAATTTGCTTTGCAAAATGCAAACAGGCTGTCGCATATCCTTTCTTACGATAATCTCCGTGTGTTACCACATTTTCCACAAAAGCATAGGGACGCACATTTCTTGTAAGATTAGGGATGATTACACATACACAGGATGCCACAACCTTATCATCCTCTTCACAAACAATAAGATGGTGATTTATGTCATTTAAAATATTTTCCCATGTATTTCGTAAATGCTCTGTATCTTCCGGATTACTTTCCTCGTGTAAATACAGATATAACTGCAATATTTCATCTAAATCGCTATACTTTGCTTCTCTAATCATACTTCTATCACCTATCTGAATTTTTACGCCACTCTTTTGCACTTCGTAAAATATTTTCGATTAATGTGCTCTTCCCCGCTGTATATAACTGTCTATCCTCCGGGTATGCACTAGCCAATCTTTCTTTCAAATCAGAATATTCCTTAGCCTTTTCTTTATGAGAATTCAAATAGTCACGCATATTTATATAATCATTCCACGCTTTTTGTCCCCAGATTACTACATGAATAAAATGTGTTTGGATATCTTTGGCTACGTCTCCGCATACATATAAATGTTGTCCCGGATGATCTTCTCTTCGATATATAATTCCATTTGTCATTAGTTCTTTGTTATGAATCATGATTCTGTCAAAACTTTCTACACCAACAACTATATCTATGATAGGCTTAGCACAAATACTTTTTACAGAAGTACTTCCAATATGTTGTACATCTACAACATCATCTTTCAAAATATTCTTTAGCCTACTAATAGCCTCTTGCGCAGCTATATCCCATTCAATTCTATGTGGTTGTACTGTAACCGTTCCCCGTTTTAAGCCAATTGACACTCTTACACCTCCAAATTTCAGGTAATAAGCCATTTACCTTAATTTTACCTATACTCATAATTGGGTTTATGATATATGTTGACATTATCTTTAATTTCTGTCTTGTATACTTTCTCTCCCCACTCTTCCCTCGGAATCTCTTCTATTGCAACGGAAACATCTCCCATATCTACATTCAATTCTTCTGCAACTGAACTTGCTATCTTCTTGGCCAGTTTGCTTTTGATTTCATCATTTCTCCCCGGCCAAGGTTTTACAATAATATGCGGCATATCTTTTCCTCCTCCACCTTTCAAAAATATTTTTACAGCTCTACCAACCTGTCTCCATCAAAATAATATATATTCTCTTTCTTATATCCATACTTTGAATCAGGAAATGCTATGTGTGGTTCAAAAGTAAAATAATTTACCTCTCCAAGTTTCGCCTTATTACCTTTTTCAATATAAATTCTGTTCCCCTTAGTTTTCACAATTGAATGTCCCAGATTACCCATAAAATCAAGATTAACAACTCCATTTTTCACAATAAAATCATTCATATGATAATACAGTTCTTCAAAGGTTGTTTCTTTCGTAGCAAAAGACAATAACTCTGCATGCAACTTTTCTTCCATCTGCAAACCTTTTTTCCATTCCTGATTAACAATTAAATCTATATCATCTACAACCTTAGCATTTTCCACAATAACTGTTCTTGCATAATCGCCCCAAATATTCCCCATCTGAGGACTTAAATCAATGGTAATGATATCATTGCTATTGATTAGTCTATCTGCAGTAATATACTGCTTACCCGATATAGAAACCGTAGTTTCATCTCCTGCAAATACAAATGCACCAACATCCCAATACCAGAAAGAATCTGCACCCAACTCAAACAACTTCTCCTCACACATCTTGCGTATTTCAGGCAAACTCATTCCCGGCTTGATTATCTTCTTTATGTAATCTATAGTCTGTTTTGCTACTAGTTGTATTTGACTGTAAAATCGCCTTTCTATCTGCAGATACTTTGCAATCAATTTGGGCTGAATCAGTGGATAAGTCCAATTTTCAGGTAACTCCTCCATAAGTTCAATCTTCTCTATCTCACTTTCCAACTTCCCTGCAAATTCGAAAATTTCTGCAAAACATAGCAAACCAAAGGATTCTTCGCCATTCTCATTCACGCTAGTCTTACCAGTTACAGAATATACACATAGAGGCTCTATATCAAACTTAATAGCCCCTGTCTCTTCCTGCAGTTCCCTTTTTGCAGTGTCTAAAATAGCTTCTCCCTCTTCGCGATGTCCACCCGGTACTTCGTATGTATCGCGTTCTTTATGTTTACAAATTACCCACTTCCCATTACTTTGGGAAATAATCACTGCAAACTTCAACAATTCGTCATCCACTGTATCATAAAATTTAACTTCTAACATATCACCGTTCTCCTTCCCACTCTAACATAAACTCCTCGAGATAGGCTTTCATAATAACTTGTCTATGCTCAGCTATTCTCTTTGCGGTATCCGTATTCATCATATCTTTTAACAGTAGCAACTTCTCATAAAAATGATTAATGCTTGTAGAATTTTGTTTCTGGCGATACTCCTCTTTACTCATGTTCATCAATGGCTTTATTTCCGGATCATATATCTTTCTGCCTTTACTGCTCTATTATATCCTGCAAAGGCGCAATTTCCGCAGTAGTGTCCTTATCTGCTGCAATTCGAACCTCCACATCTTTTACAGTCACATGAACTGTTTTTTCTTCTGCTGTATCATTACTTACATAAATACCTACTTGAAACCATGCTCCTTTCTCAACCTCCAATCATTACATACTATTACATATTCCCTAATCATTACTCTCCCCACGAATAGAGCCAAACTAGAGCCATTTGATAAAACAAATGCCGGAAGCCCGCATAAAT
>ERZ779737.1962-NODE-1962-length-14627-cov-3.303253_pt1 | contig 14627 bp, 16 predicted proteins | sample MGYA00511889_ERZ779737 | MGnify/ENA primary metagenome ERZ779737 (study PRJEB29588, sample SAMEA2163575) | human gut metagenome | biome: human gut; feature: human-associated habitat; material: faeces | place: Denmark | collected 2008/2010 ...
GAATAATTAGATTCGTATTTTTTGGAGGTTAGAAAATGACTATAAAATTTAATAATGTATATGTAGAAAATGTAAGTACAGTTGCAGGTCCATTTGTAATAGAAGGACCATTAAAGGATAATTTTGATAAAAAGTTTAATGACTTTTATGATGGAGAAAAAACATTTGAAAAATGTGAAATGAAGGAGTTAAAAGAATCAATTAAAATATTACTTGATAAAACTAAATATAATGAAGAAGATATTTCTTTTGGAATAAGTGCTGATTTAATGAATCAACTTACAATATCCAATTTTGTATATTCAAAACTTAATATTCCTTTTTTAGGAGTATATAATGCTTGTGCATCTGTTTGTGAAGAAATATTAATCGCTTCATCTATTTTAGAAAATGAAAAAAATAAGAAAGCAATATGTACAACATCTTCACATAATATGACAAGTGAAAGACAATTTAGAAATCCAGTTGAGTATGGTGCACCAAAACCAAAAACAACTACATTTACTGTAACAGGAGCAGCATCATTAATGCTTACAAATGCTAAAACAGATATAAAAGTAACTAGCGCAACTATTGGTAAAGTAATAGATATGGGAGTAGATAATGTATTTGATATGGGCGCAGTTATGAGTCCAAGTGCAGCATACACATTAAATGAACACTTAAAGCAAACTAAGACAAAAGTTAGTGACTATGATTTAATTTTAACTGGAGATTTAGGTGTTTATGGTAAAGATATATTTAAAGAAATATGTGAAAAAGAATACAATATAAAATTAGATAAGAATTATGATGACACTGCAACTATGATATATGATTATAAAGAAAATATTTATGCAGGTGGTTCTGGTCCTGCTTGTATGCCACTAGTTGTATACTCTAGTATTATTCCAAAAATGAAGCAAAGAATAATAAAAAAAGTTTTATTAATCGCAACAGGTGCACTTATGAGTCCAACAACTTGTAATCAAAAATTTAGTATACCATCAGTAAGTCATGCTGTATGTTTGGAGGTAATATAATATGGAATTTATTTACTCATTTTTATTCGCAGGAATAGTATGTTTAATAGGTCAAATAATTCTTGATAATACTAAATTATTACCAGGACATATTACAAGTTTATTTGTAGTAATAGGAGCAGCTTTAGATACATTTTCAATATATGATTTATTTGTAGATAAATTTGGTGCAGGTGCAATTGTATGTATTACTAGTTTTGGACATTTATTAATTCATGGAGCACTTGCTAAAGCAAAAGTTGATGGACTTTTAGGTTTATTTACAGGAATGTTTTCTTTAACCGCAACAGGTATAACTGCTACTATAATATTTGCATTTATATTTACTATGATATTTAAACCAAAAAATTAAAAAAGCGCTATTTCTAGCGTTTTTATTCTGCTTTAGATAATTCAATTATTAAGTCAAAATTATCATCTTTAGCCATTATATTTTTATGTAATTCATTACATTTTTCACATTTATAAATAATTTTATATGTATCTTTATATTTTTCTATTCCAATTGGTTTTAAAAGGCCTTTACATGTATTTAATCTATCTCCTGGGTTTATATCTACATGTTTTGAATATAAACAATATGGGCAGTGGTCTCTTGAGGTATAATTTAAAGGGTTAACTTCTTTATTACAATTTTCACATATAAAACTTTTATCATTTTTTGAAAACATTTTCATAAAATCACCTATACAAATTATACCACAATCGGTTATAATTGTAATTAGGAAGTGATAGTATGCATTATGAGGTTAATATAGATGAGTTTTCTGGTCCACTTGACCTTCTTTTGCATCTTATTAAAAAAGATAATATAGATATTTATGACATAAGTTTAGAAAAAATTACTAATGAGTATTTGGAATATATTAAGAAGATGGAAGAGATGAATCTAGATATTGCTAGTGAATATTTGGTTATGGCTTCTGAACTTATTGAATATAAATCAAGAAGTTTATTAAGACAAAAAGATGAAGAAGAAATAGAACAAGATCCTAAAGAAGAACTTATTAAAAGACTTGTTGATTATAAAAAATATAAAGAAGTTACAGAAACATTTAGAAATCTTGAAAATTTAAGAAGTGATATATATACAAAAACACCGTCTAATATAAGTGAGTATGATGAGTCTTTAAAAAATGATGGCTTGGTTAGTGTTGATGATTTAATGGAAGCCTTTAAGAAGTTTTTAAGTAGAAAGGAATATGAAAAACCACTAAATACCAAGGTCACTACTAAAGAGTTATCAGTAAGTGATAGGATTATTAGAATAAGAGATATACTTAAAAATAAAAAGGAAGTAAATTTTATAGAGTTATTTGATGATTTTAGTAAGAAGTATGTGGTTGTAACATTTTTATCTATATTAGAAATGTCTAAAAACAATGAAATTGTAATTATGCAGGAAAATAATTTTGAAAATATAATTATAAAGGGCGTGAAAGAGTGAAAGCTGTACTTGAAGGAATATTGTTTGTTGTTGGAGATGAGGGGGTAACAATAAATGATATATGTAATATATTAGAAATAAATGAAGAGGATGCTAAAAAATTAGTTTTAGAGCTTAAGAATGATTATTTAGATTGTAATAGGGGTCTTAGAATAGATTATCTTGGAAATTCTATTAAGCTTACAACTAAAAAAGAACATAAAGAATATTATAAAAAATTAATTGAAGAGAAGAATAATGTTTTATCTCAAGCTGCTCTTGAAACTCTTGCTATAATTGTATATAATGAGCCAATTACTAGAATAAAAGTAGATGAAATAAGAGGTGTGTCATCTGCTCAAATGATGAGGAAATTAGTTGCAAAAGGATTTATAAAAGAATGTGGTAAAGATTCATCTATTGGGCATCCAATCTTATATAAAACTACTGATGATTTTCTTGATTATTTTGGACTTTCTTCAAAAGAAGATTTACCAAAAATAGATGATAGTATTAAAAATGAAGATGAAACTGATTTATTTTTATCAAAATATAGTGAAAATAATGATGTTAATGTTTAATTAAATAAATTGTATGTTAAAATAAACTTAGTAAGGAGGCATTATGAAACTTGTATCTATTTTACCAGCTGATAGTTATATAGTAATAAATAAAAGTTTATTAAATGATAATGATAGACTAGTTTTAACTATGTTATATCAACCTATTATTGGTAGTATAAGTATGAGTTTATATTTTACCTTATGGTCAGATCTTAACAAAACAGAATTGATGAGTAATGAATATACTCATCACCATCTTATGAATGTAATGAATTTAAAGTTAGATGAAATAGTTTTTGCAAGAAAGAAGCTAGAGGCAGTTGGGCTATTAAAGACTTTTTATAAAATTAATACTGTAAATAATTATGTGTATGAATTATATAGTCCATTATCATCATCAGAATTTTTTGCAAATCCTATTTTAGCATCTTCCTTACTTTCTAGTGTAGGGAAAAAAGAATATCAAGATTTAATTACATATTATAGAATACCTAAGATTAATATGGATGATTTTACAAATATAACTATGCATTTTAGTGAAATATTTATGATGGGTAAATCAGTTGAAGATGTTACTGAAAAAGGTATAAAGAAAAAAGAGAAGGTAGAAATAGTTATTGATGATATAGTAGATTTTGACTTTGTCATTCTTTCTATGCCTAAAGTATTTAATGAAAAAACTTTAACTTTAGGCATGAGAAAATTAATTAATAGGCTTTGTTATTTATATAATTTTGATAATGAAACTATATGTGAAATAATTAAAGATTCACTAAATGAAAAGGGAATGATTAGTGAGGCAGAACTTAAAAAGAATTGTAAAAATTATTATTCTTTTGAAAATACAAGAATGCCAAAATTAATATATAAATCAAGAAACACAGTAAAGGATGAAAATAAAAACATAAAAAATCTAAAAGAGAAGTTAATTGAATGTTTTTCATCAACTACACCATATGATTTTCTAAAAGCAAAATATGGTGGTGCTAAACCTACAAGCAAAGATGTTGCTTTAATAGAAGGATTACTTGTTGAACAAGAACTTAATCCTGGTGTAGTAAATGTACTTATTGATTATGTTTTAAGAACTAATGATAAAAAATTAAATAAAAATTATGTAGAAGCAATTGCTAGTCAGTGGAAAATGAAAAATATTGATACAGTTGAAAGTGCGATGAGACAAGCTGAAAAAGAATATAAGAAAATAAATACATATAAAGATAATAAAGACAAAAAAGAAATTAATAATAAAGAAAAACTACCTACATGGTATGGTAAAGATATCAAAAAAAGAGAAATGAGCGATGATGATATTAAAGAATTAGAAAGCATGTTAAGTGATTTTAGGTGATAGTATGAAAGAGTTAAATAAAATGAATATTATAAATAGTGACGCTTTAGGTAGCTTAAAAAAAGAATATCGTGAGTCTTTAAAAGATACAGAATTTGAATCATTTATAAGAAGTATTCACTTACCACATGAAGTATTAATGAAGTATACATCAAGATTAGAGTCATCATTTAATGAATGCCAAAATTGTAGTATTTGTAAATCATTAGATAATTGTAAAAATGAGATATATGGTTTTTGTTTAAAACCAGTTGTAGATAATAATAAACTTATATTTGAATATGTAAGTTGTAAATATAAAAATAAAATGATTAAAGAAAATAAAAAAGATGAATTTGTATATGCTCTTTTAGTGCCAAAAGAAATTAAAAATGCAAAAATGAAAGATGTGTATATAGATGATAAGAATAGAAAAGAAGTAATATTATGGATTTCTAAATTTATAAAAGAATATGATTCTAAAAAGAAACAAAAAGGTTTGTATTTAAATGGTAGTTTTGGATGTGGTAAGACATATCTTGTAGCAGCATGTTTTAATGAGCTTGCTAAAAAGAAGGTTAAAAGTGCGATTGTGTACTGGCCAGAATTTTTAAGAAGTTTAAAAGAATCTTTTGATGATGATTTTAAAGAGAAATTTAATTATATTAAAAATATTGAGTTATTACTTATTGATGATATAGGTGCTGAAAATGTAACACAATGGGGAAGAGATGAAATTTTAGGTACAATACTTCAATATAGAATGGAAAACAATTTAACTACATTTTTTACATCTAATTTAAATTATGATGAATTAGAAAGTGCACTTTCTATATCAAAGGGTAAAGTAGATTCACTTAAAGCAACAAGAATAATGGAAAGAATTAAGAATTTAACAATAAGTATTAACTTAATTGGGGAAAACAGAAGGAAATAGTTTTGGGGGAATAAGTATGGAAGTAACTAATAATAAGACAAGAGAACTAATAGAAATATATGGAAGTAATTGCTGGATGGGTTATACAGTATCTAAACACAATCCATATACATTTCATCATATAAGAAAAGAATCTAAAGGTGGAAGAAGAGAAATACAAAATGGAGCTCTTTTAACTAGAGTTGCACATGATGATCTTCATAAGATAGAACATGTACAAAGATGCAAATGTTACTATAGAGAGCTTAATGAATTATTTAAAGAATTAAATAAGACAAGAAAACCACCTACTATTGAATTTTATAAAGAAGTAAATTCAATACTTAAAAAAGTAAGTAAAAAAGTTGATTTAAGTCCTTTATATGATCCGGATAGAAAAATAAAAATAGTTGACTTTGATGATTATGAATTTGATGGAACTTTACTTATTCCAAAAACAAGAATTAAGTGTATTGACAGAAATACATAAAAGTATTATACTTCATACATAAATACATTGATGAAGGACACGATTGTTAAATGATATTAATAGAGAGTTATCGGTTGGTGTAAGATAATAATTAGTTTAATAGTTACTACCTTTTTAGTAGGATTATAAAAATAATCCCGGGTAAAACCGTTATAAAATTAAGTTAAATCTAGGATGGTACCGTCTTTATGACTCCTTATCTTAGATTTTTTATTTTAGGAGGGTATGATGGAAAGATTTATTCCTGTATTGGCAGTAGAAGATGGACACATGAGTGAATGGCAACTAGATACACAAAATATGCAACTTAGTGAACTTATTGAACTTAGAAATTCATTTATAGGGGTATATGAAATAAGTGTTAGAGCACTAGATAGAAAAATAAATGGCCACTTTAAAGAGCCCAATACTCACAAAAGAGAATGTAAAAAAAGAGAAAAAGAAATCAAAATGAAATTAAAAAGAATAAGTAAAAAATAAGGAGGATTTTATGATAAATATTAAAGAAGATGAAGAATTAAATAAACTTAATCATAGTTGTGCGCATTTACTTGCACATGCAGTAAAACATCTATATAGTGATGCAATGTTTTGGGTAGGACCAGTAATAGAAGATGGATTTTATTATGATATTGATTTAAATGGTAGATCACTTACAGAAGAAGATTTAGAAAAAATAGAAAAAGAAATGAAAAAAATTAGTAAGGATAATAAACTAATTAAAAGAATTGAATTATCTAAAGAAGAAGCTCTTGAAATGTTTAAAAATGATAAATATAAATTAGATTTAATTAATAATATGGCAAGTGATGAAGTAATAAGTGCATATACACAGGGCGATTTTACTGATTTATGTCGTGGACCTCATATGAATTCAACTAAAGATATGAAATATTTTAAATTACTTAAGGTAAGTGGAGCATATTATAAGGGAGATTCTAAAAATCAAATGCTTCAAAGAATATATGGTATTTGTTTTAAAACAGAAGAAGACTTAAATAAATATTTAGAGTACTTAGAAGATGCTAAGAATAGAGATCATAGAAAAATAGGTAAAGAACTTGAAATATTTATGTCAGATGATTTAGTAGGAAAAGGGTTACCAATGTTTTTACCAAATGGATATATTATTTGGCAAGAATTAGAAGATTATATTAAAGGTAAAGAAAAATCTTTAGGATATAAGCATGTACTTACTCCATGTGTTGGTAATGTTGAATTGTATAAAACATCCGGACACTGGGATCATTATAAAGAAAATATGTTTCCTATGATGAAGGTTGATGAAGAAGAATTTGTTTTAAGACCAATGAATTGTCCACATCATATGCTTGTTTACGCTAACCACTTACATTCATACCGTGAACTTCCAATTAGAATAGGAGAGTTTGCTACTGATTTTAGATATGAAGCAAGCGGAGCTGTTAAGGGATTAGAAAGAGTTAGATGTATGTGTCAAAATGATGCTCACCTTTTTGTAAGACCAGATCAAATAGGAGAAGAGTTTAAAAAAGTTGTATCATTAATTCTTGATGTATACCATGATTTTGGAATTGAAAACTATAAATTTAGATTATCATTAAGAGATAAAGAAGACAAAGAAAAATATTTTGATGATGATAAAATGTGGGATGAAGCTGAAAACAAACTTCGTGAAGTGTTAAATGATTATGGTTGCAGTTATACTGAAGCAATTGGGGAAGCTGCCTTTTATGGTCCAAAATTAGATGTTGAAGTAAAACCTGCTGTTGGACCAGAAGTAACTTTATCAACTTGTCAACTTGACTTTTTACTTCCAAGAAGATTTGATTTAAGTTATATTGATAGCGAAGGAAATAAACAAATACCAGTTGTTATTCATAGAGCTATTTTAGGAACATTTGATAGGTTTACAGCATTTATTCTTGAAGAAACAAAAGGAGCGCTTCCTTTATGGCTTTCTCCAACACAAATATGTGTAATACCTGTAAATAATTCATATCATTTAGAATATGCTAAAGAAATAAATGATTTATTATTAGCTAACAATATAAGAGTAAAATTAGATGATAGAGAAGAAAAACTTGGTTACAAAATGCGTGAAGCACAAATGCAAAAAATTCCATTTACTTTAGTAATTGGAGATAAAGAAAAAGAAAATAACACAGTTACTTATCGTAAATATGGTGATGATAAGCAAATTGAAATAAATAAAGAAGATTTTATAGAAATGTTAAATTACATGATAAAAAATAAGGAAAGATAGTGAAAAGGCAGTATGAATAATAAAAAAATAAAATTAATTTCTTTTATCTTAATCTTTGCTTTAATATTATTAACTGTATATATTGTATTTGTTTTAAATAATAAAGATAATAAACCTGATAAAGAAGATCCTTATAGTAATTTAAATATACAATCTAATACTAAAGCTTTTGATATAAAGCTTGATTCTGCAATGTTAATAATAGAAGAAGGAAATAAATTTACCATATCAACAAATAATAAATATATTTCATTAACTGAAGAAGATAATAAAATAAAAATAAATGAAAAAGATCATTTTTCATTTAAAAATAGTTCAGCTTTAAGAATAACAGTTCCGAAAAATTATAATTTTACTGATTTAAATATTGTAAGTGATGGTGGTTTTATAAATATCGAAAACTTAAAAGCTGATAGGCTTTCATTACAATTAAAAGCTGGTTCTTTAGTATTAAATGAGTATTAAATGATGTTATTGTTAATGATAAATTAACAATAATTGGGGGAGCTGGTACAATTGATGTTACAAATGGTAATGTAAATAATTTAAATTTAAATGTTGGTGTTGGTAATTGTAATATAAGTGCTATTTTAAAAGGTAATAGTGTTATTGAAGCAGGAGTAGGACAATTAAATATAGATTTATTAGATAGTATCGATAATTATAAGATAAAATTAGCAAAAGGTATTGGAGATATTACTATAAATGATACAAAAATAACTGATAATAATACTGCTTTTAATGGAAATAAAAATATTTCTTTAGTAGGTGGTATTGGACCAATAAGTATTACATCAAAATAAAAAGTTTACATAAGAGTAAGCTTTTTTATTTTATACCAATTTTATTTTCTATAACATGTGCTATATCATTTAAAAGCTGATTTATTAAATCTAAATCATTTCCTTCTATCATAACCCTAATAAGAGGTTCTGTTCCACTTGGTCTTACAATAATTCTACCTGTATCCTTTAAAATATCTTTAGATTTATTAATAACATTATTAATTTCATCATTAGTAAATACTTCTTTTTTATCTTCATTTTTAACTTTAATATTTCTTGATACTTGAGGATATTTTTTCATTATCTTAGAACATTCTTTTAAAGATTTGTTTTCTTCACTAATTATACTTAAAATTTGTAAAGCAGTAAGTTCGCCATCGCCAGTTGTGGCAAGTTCTTTAAAAATGATGTGACCAGATTGTTCACCACCAATTACATAATCTTTTAAAATCATTTCTTCTAAAACATATCTATCTCCGACTTTTGTAGCACTGAAGTTAATATCATTTTCATTACAAAACTTAATTAATCCCAGATTTGATAATATCGTTCCTACTAAAGTATTGTTTTTAAGTTTATTCTTCTTTTTAAGATTTAATGATACAATTGCTAGGATAAAATCTCCATCAATTATATTGCCATCTTCATCTACAAATAAACATCTATCAGCATCACCATCAAAAGCAATTCCTAAATCAAATTTATTTTCTTTTACATAGTTTATTAGGTTATCAAGATGAGTTGACCCACAATTATCATTTATATTTATACCATTTGGTTTAGAACTTAAGAAAATAGGATTTTTTAAAACTTTATTAAAAATTTCAGGGGCTGTAACAGAACTAGAACCATTTGCAAGATCAAAAACAACTTTTAAATCATTTATTTTAGATACAGTACTAATTAAATATGATATATACTTTTCTTTTAAAGTAAAGTCATCTTTAATTATACCTATATCTTCATACTTAATTAAAGGCGTTTCATCTTTATAAGTTTCTTTTTCAATTTCTTCTTCGATTAAATCAGGTAATTTTAAACCATTTTTATCAAATATTTTTATTCCATTAAATTCAAATGAATTATGCGAAGCTGATACCATAATACCGGCATCAAATATACTATTTTTTACTAAGTATGATACACATGGAGTAGGTACAACTCCAACATTTGTAACATCACATCCATTTGCTGCTAAACCTGCAGAAATAGAAGATACTATCATGCTTGATGATATTCTTGTATCACTTCCTATTAATATATGTAATTTTTTATCTTCATCTTTAAGAACTTTAGCACATGCTTTTCCAACTTTTAAAGCAAGATTTGTTGTTAATTCAACATTAGCGATTCCTCTTATACCATCAGTTCCAAATAATTTACTCATAACAATCCTTCTTTACTATATTATTTTTATCTTTATAAATTGAATTTTCACTGATTACTCCTCTTACAGAGCAAACAGGATATATTTGTGTATTTTTTCCAATTATTGTTCCAGGATTTAAAACACAATTACATCCAATTTCAGCATAATCTCCAAGAAATGCGCCAATTTTTTTAAGATTAGTTTCATAACCATTTATTTTTACTAAACCTTTATTACCTTTAACATTTGAAGTTATACTTCCTGCACCCATATGAGCTTTGTAACCTAAGATCGAATCTCCTACATAATTGTAATGTGGAGTTTGAACATTATTAAATAAAATAACATTTTTAAGTTCAACAGAATTACCAATAACACAATTATCCCCAACTAAAGCATTACCTCTTATAAAGGCACAATGTCTTACTTCAGTATTATGTCCTATGATACATGGACCTTTTATTAAAGCACTTTTTTCTACTTTAGCATCTTTTGCTATCCAAATATTTTCATCTGTTTTTGTATAAGAACTATCAAGATTATTTCCTATTTCTATTATAATATCTTTAATATTAGAAAGCACTTCCCAAGGATATTTGTACTTTTCTAAATATGGTTTTGCTATTGTTTCATCTAAATTATATAAATCTTTTATTTCCATAAACTTCTTTCCTTTCAATACTATTATAGCAATAAATAGTAATTTTGACAAAAGACTTTATTTTTTTTAATTTTTTTGGTATAATTTAGAAAGTTAAAAAAGAGGTGAGGTTTATGAAAACGCCAACAGTTTGTATTGTAGGACGTCCAAATGTAGGAAAAAGTACTTTATTTAATAAACTTGTAGGTAAAAAAATATCTATAATTGAAGATACACCTGGTGTAACAAGAGATAGAATTTATGGTGAGGCAACATATAAAAACTGTAAATTTAACCTTATTGATACAGGTGGTATTGATGTTAGTAAAGAATTGTTTAATGATGAAATTAAAGTTCAAGTAGAAATAGGTATAATTGAAGCAGATAAAATTATTTTTGTTGTTGATGGTAAAGAAGGATTAACTGCAAATGATTATGCTGTTCGTGATATGCTTAAAAAATCACAAAAAGAAGTAATCGTAGCAATTAATAAAACTGACAGTAGTTCATCTAAAAATCATATATATGACTTTTATGAACTAGGATTTGATAATTATATTGAAATAAGTGCTGAACAAAATTTAGGTATTGCAGATTTACTTGATGAAATAGTCGAAGGTTTTAGAAAAAATGAAAAAGAAGATGTTACAAAAACTAAAATATGCGTTATAGGACGTCCTAATGTAGGAAAAAGTAGTTTAGTTAATGCCTTATTAAATGAAGATAGAGTAATAGTAAGTAATGTTGCAGGTACAACACGTGATAGTGTTGATGTTGATTTTACTTATAATAAAAAAGATTATATTTTAATTGATACTGCTGGAATGCGAAAAAAAGGTAAAGTATATGAAAATATTGAAAAATATAGTTTACTTAGAAGTATGAGAGCAATTGATCGTAGTGATATTTGTTTACTTGTTATAAATAGAGAAGAAGGAATTATCGAACATGATAAACATATCGCAGGTTATGCAAAAGATAGTGGAAAAGGTTTAATAATTGTTGTTAATAAATGGGATACAGTAGAAGATAAAAATAATGATATTAAAGATTTTACAAAAAAAATAATAGATACTTATCTTAATTGTAAACAACCAAACAAGTTATTAGAGTCATGAAGTTCTTTTATATATCCGCAATTATTCTCTCTGCATTTTTATTCGGATCGTGCGATGACAATACGGATGAGATTGGTTCATCACTAATAGGAGACATGGATGATCTGGAAATAACCCCAGCATCATACCAAATATCTACACGCTCCATTATTGCTGACTCCGTATATTCAAGAAATACAATTGGATATCTCGGAAAAATACGCGATCCGGAAACAGGAGCATACATTACGAGCGATTTTACGACACAATTTCACACCTTGGAAAACTATGAGTTCCCGGTTAAGGATAGTATCCGCAGTTTAATTGATGGAGAAATTGTTGCAGACTCATGCGAATTGAGATTGTATTATAACAATTATTATGGAGATTCCTTGTCAACAATGAAGCTCACTGCATACGAAATGCAGACGCCAATGGCTGAGAACAAGAAATATTACTCAAACTATGACCCGATGAAAGACGGGCTCATTAGAGATAACGGAATCAAGATAAACAAATTATACACATTGACAGACCTTAATGTCGATGAAGATACGCGAAATGATGCAAACCATACGGCAAATATTCGTGTAAAACTTGATCAGGAATATACCGATAAGGATGGAGTAAAATATAATAATTTCGGTACTTATCTCATGCGTAAATATTATGAGGACCCGTCAAACTATAAAGACTCATACACGTTCATACACAATCTTGTTCCCGGATTCTATTTTAAAATGCAAGGCGGGCTTGGCTCTATGGCATATATAAGTGTAAGCCAATTGAATGTTTATTTCAGATATTCCGTTAAAGTAGACACCACTTTAACCACTCAGGTTGGAGTTTCATCATTTGCAGGTACAGAGGAAGTATTACAATCGACACGAATAGCCAACGATAACAACACACTGAAAAGACTTGCAGCAGACAACCACTGCACGTATATCAAATCTCCGGCGGGCATTTTTACGGAGATGACAATACCTGTTGATGATATAATGAACGGTCATAGGAATGATACGATTAATACTGCGAAGGTGGTTCTTCCACGAATAAACAATGATACACAAAATGAATACGCGCTGGATATTCCGCAAAATTTATTGATGATACCGGCAGGAGATATGTATTCATTTTTTGAAGATGGTAAGGTTGTTGATTACAAGACATCTTTCATAGCATCTTATGACAGCAAGAAAAACAGTTATACATTTAATAACATCAGTACTCTTGTGAAAGCAATGGACCAAAAAGACCGTACTGATGAGAAGTGGAATAAAGTAGTAATCATTCCTGTCACCGTTACCTATAATACGGATAACGAGATTATCAAGGTTGCGCATGACATGTCTCTAACAAGTACAAAGCTTGTCGGTGGAAGTGAAAATCCATACGAGCCACTCACAATAGACGTGATATATAGTAAATTCAAATAAAGGTAATGGCAGATAATTTTCTTGAAAGACAAAGATCCGATTACGAGAAGCGCAAGAAGGAATGGTTGAATAAGAAAAAGCATACATCCATTTCGTACAAAGTTTCTTTAATTTCTCGCGAGGACGCAGATTAATATGTCTATAATACAATAAATAAAAAGGTCCGGAAATATTCCGGACCTTTTTATTTTAAAGATGAAACCTATCTGTATTATTAAGTTCTATTTGTTTTAATTTATTTCTCAAAATATCCACTTTAGATTTCCTAATTGAGAAATTCATATCACAAATATTATTATCATAATCATTTGACAATATACGTGGAGATAATTCCTTTACAACTTTCATAACACTATTTGTCAGTTCGTAAGGGAATTTAAATCTCACCGTTTCTTCTATCTGTTTGACTACGACCTTTGCCGCTGAGATAGCATCTGCAGCAGCAGTACGATATGCAACTATAAGTCCGCTTGTACCAAGATTCACACCTCCATAATAACGAATGACTACGACAAGAATATCAGTCAGATCATTTTTGATAATCTGTCCAAGTATAGGCTTTCCTGCCGTACTGCTCGGTTCTCCATCATCATTTGCCCTATAGCGACTCTTATCCGAACCTAAAATATAAGCATAGCATATATGCCGAGCATCATAATGAGACTTATGATAACCTGCAACAATATCTTTTACTTCATCCTCTGATGTAACATGATGAACAAAAGCGTAGAACTTGCTACGCTTCTCACTATAAAAACCTTCTACTATATCTGAGGTTACAGTCTTATACTCATCTGAAATAATATCCATATCATAAAATTATTTAAGGGGCGAACATGTCGCCCCTTTCACTAATATGCGAAAATCAGATCTCGCATATTATTTCATTTCACATACTTAAGACAGCTTGTGTATGACAAGTCCTGAACGCAATTTGGGCTCAAACCATGTAGCCTTAGGCGGCATTATGGCTCCACTGTCAGCAATGTCCATAATCTGTTTCATCGACACTGGATACAGTGCAAGTGCAGCTCTCATTTCACCACTATCCACTCTTCTTTTAAGTTCTTCCAGTCCCCGGAGACCGCCGACAAAGTCTATACGCTTATCGGATCTGAGATCCTGAATATTGAGTATCTCGTTCAAAATAAGGCGTGTTGATATGTCAACATCAAGAACCCCTATTGGATCGGAATCATTATATGTTCCATCCTTAGCAGTAAGGGAATACCAATGGCCGTCCAGATAGAGCGAGAAGTTATGAATGTGCGATGGCTTATATATATCACATTCCTTGTCCTCAAT
>ERZ779737.1964-NODE-1964-length-14609-cov-3.384705_pt1 | contig 14609 bp, 12 predicted proteins | sample MGYA00511889_ERZ779737 | MGnify/ENA primary metagenome ERZ779737 (study PRJEB29588, sample SAMEA2163575) | human gut metagenome | biome: human gut; feature: human-associated habitat; material: faeces | place: Denmark | collected 2008/2010 ...
GGCCGTCGTCACGGCGCGCCGCGCGGGAACGACGGCCTCTCTCGACGTGCTCAACAAATATTTCACCGACGCGTGCATGCCGGTCGTTTCCTCCACGTACTGGAACATGGCGCACGGGAACTTGCCCGAACAGCTCGCGCAGGACGAAGAAGGGCTGCAGACCATGCGCAATCTCGGCAGAAACATGGCGTGGCTGCTCAAGTGCATCGAGCTCGGGAAAAAATGCGGCGTTCCCGCGCCCGCGCCGGAAACCGCGGCGTGGACGAGTTTCGTCCGCTGAGGCGTGCTCCCGCGGCGGGAACGCTTTTTTTTCCTTTTGCAAAGCGCGCGGGAACGGCATTTGATAAAACGCCATGTCGCAGCATTCCATCGAACTTTGGAAAAAAAACCTGCTCGGAAACTACGGCGTTCCGCCGATCGCGTTTTCCCGCGGGCGCGGTTCCCGCGTTTGGGACGAAGACGGGAAGGAATACCTTGATTTCTCGTCGGGCATCGCCGTGCTTTCGCTCGGCCACGCGCATCCGCACTGGGTGAGGCGCGTGCAGGAGCAGGCGGCGAAGCTCGCGCACTGCAGCAATCTTTTCGGGAGCGAGAACGCGCCGCTCGTCGCCGAGCGCATCAACCGGCGCATGGGCGGCGGAAAAGTCTTTTTCTGCAACAGCGGCGCGGAGGCGAACGAGTGTCTGCTGAAGGCGTCGCGCCTGCACGGGTGTTCCCGCGCCGGCGGCGAAGAGGGGAAAATCTTCAAGGTCGTCGTTTGCGAAAACGCTTTTCACGGACGGCTCTTCGGAACGATGGCGGCGACGCCGCAGGAAAAGATTCAGAAAGGCTTCCGCCCGCTGATGCCGGGCGTCGTCGTCGCGAAGCTCAACGACATCGAAAGCTTCCGCGCGGCGATCGACGGCGAGACCGCCGCCGTGCTGCTCGAGCCCGTGCAGGGCGAAAGCGGCCTCACGCCGGCGACGCCGGGATTTCTGCGGGAACTGCGCGCGCTCTGCGACGAGCGCGGCGCGCTGCTGATGTGCGACGAAATTCAGTGCGGCATCGGGCGCACGGGAAAATTTTTCGGCTTCGAGCATGCGGGCATCGTTCCCGACTGCTTTTCGATGGCGAAAGGGCTCGGCGGCGGCTTCCCGATCGGCGCCGTGTGGATGCGCGACGGGCTCGCGGAGCTTTTCCATGCGGGCTCGCACGGCACGACGTTCGGCGGGAACCCGATGGCGTGCGCGGCGGCGCTCGCCGTGCTGGAGACGATCGAGAAGGAAAAGCTCGTCGAGCACGTCGCGGAGTGCGCTCCCGCGTGGCGCGCGAAGCTGGCGCGGCTCGTCGCGGATTTTCCGCGGATCCTCGTCGAGCTGCGCGGCGTCGGCTTCATGAGCGGACTGAAGTTCCGCGACGCTCCCGCGCCGTGGCTCGCGAAGCTGCGCGAAGCCGGGCTGCTCGCCTGCGCCGCCGGCAACAACGTCATCCGTCTGCTCCCGCCGCTCAACGCGAGCGAAGAGGAACTGGACGAGTCCGTCGAGCTGCTGCGGAAAACGTTTTCCGCCGAGCGCTCCTGAGCGAAGAACGGCGGCGCGAAGAGGCGTTCCCGCGGGTCGGTTCCCGCGGAAACGCTTTTTTTTCTTTCCCGCCTTGAAAAGCTCTTGCAAAAACGCCGTTCGCGGCGTTCAATAACCGCGATATGTCCGAGTCCAATTTGACAGAATACGTTCCGGTTTTTATTCAGGTGATCATCGGGTGCGCGCTGCCCGTGCTGATCATCATCGCGAGCCACATTTTCGGGCAGAAGGGGCATTCGAACCGCTCGCAGAAACTGCCCTACGAATGCGGGCTGAAAGGCGAGGGCACGGTGCACCCGCGTTTCGCCGTGCGCTTCTACCTGACGGCGATGCTGTTCATCCTCTTCGACATCGAAGTCGTCTTTCTGATTCCGGCGGCGCTGATTTACCGCGACTTCCTCGCGCAGGGCCTGGGGCTCACGATCGTTTGGTCTTTGGCGGTCTTCATAGGCATCGTCATTTTCGGCCTGTGGTACGAGGTGAAAAAAGGCGCGCTCGACTGGGAGCGTTGAGTTTTTCTCGGCAGGCCGGAAAATTTTCCGCCTGCCTTTTTTTTTTTTTGAAATCGAAAGAAAAATCCGTCCGCCATGCGCATCGATCGCTTTTTGTCGAAAAACAGGATTCTCGACCTGAAAAGCCGGGAACTGCCTCTCGCGCTTGACGAGCTGCTCGCGGTCGCGCTGCCCGCGGGAACGACGGACGAACAGAAGAAGGATTTGCGCGACGCGCTCGTCGAGCGCGAGGCGCAGATGCAGCGGCGCGTCGGGGATTGGGCCGCGCTGCCGAACATCCGCACGGGACTCGTTCAAAGCACGGTCATCGCCGTCGGCAGGCTGCCCGCCGTTCCCGCGCCGGAAGGGGAAAACGCCGCGGCGAAGGACGTTCCCGCCGCCTCCGCGCTGCGCGTCATCTTTCTCGTGCTCGCGCCGGAGCACGGACGCAATTATCACACGGTGCTTTCCGAGCTGGTGCACGAGCTCGAAGGCAAGGGCTACGCGACCGTCGACGGCGCGGCGGATTTGAAGACGTTCCGCCGTTGCGTCATGCAGATTTTCAAGGGCGCGGCGAAGACGGCGCAGCACCAGGACACGCGCTGGAACCGGCGCTTCGGGATGACCGCCGCGCGGCTCGCCGAAGCCACGCATTGCCAGGTGCTGATGTTCTTCGCGGACACGTTCTCCGACGTCGCTCCGCTGGCGGCGCAGAAAACCACGGCGTTCCGCACGATCATCGTCTCCGGGAAAAAATGCGATTACTCGCAGCTCGGCGGCGAAAAGCCGGAAGTCATCAACGTCGTTTCCTTTTCCACGCACCGCATGTCGCAGCTGCGCGCCGCGTTTTTCATCGGACTGATGCGCGGGAGCATTCTCCCGACGGACCGCGTCTGCTGCCTCGGCGGACTTGACGGGAGCGACAAGCTCGATACGCTCATGGTCATCGAGGGAGCGCAGGAGTTCCCGTCGATCATGATGACGAAGACGAACACGCTCGTGCCGCCGCACGTGCGCCCGGAAGTGCTCGAGCGCGCGCTGGGCATCGCGACGGAGCTCGCCGCGGAAGGGCGCGAGGGCAAGCCCGTCGGCACGATTTTCGTTCTCGGCGAAATCGAAAAAATCACGCCTTACATCGAGCAGCTCGTGATGAACCCGTTCAGCGGCTACCGCGCGGAAGACCGGAACATTCTCAACCCGTTCGTCGAGGAAACCATCAAGGAATGGGCGCTCATCGACGGCGCGTTCGTCATCGACGGGGACGGCAAAGTCTACTCCGCGGGAAGCCGGCTCACGGCGGTCGATTCCCAGCTTTCGCTGCTGGGCGGGCTCGGCACGCGGCACGCGGCGGCGGCGGCGATTTCGTCGGTCGTCGACTGCGCGGCGCTGTGCGTTTCCTCGTCCGGGCAGGTCACGCTTTTTCGGCACGGAGAGCCGATCATCCTTCTCGACCGCTCGTTTTCGCGCACGGTCTGACGCTTCACGGGAACGCCGCGGGAAAAGTCGCAAGCCATGAAAAACGAGAAATCCGCCAACCGCCGCCGCAAAACGTGGATTCGCTTCAAGCGCTTCCTGCGCCGCCGCCTGCACGCGTTCCCGCAGAAATTCCGCACGAAGGAGGCCGTTCTCGCGGCGGAAAGCGCGGCAGCGGAGGACGAGGAAGAAGACGAAGGGCTCGAAATCGGCCTCGAGCCCGGCGCGCTTCCCGTGGAATCGCCGTTCGACACGCAGGAAACCGCGCAGTTCCGCGTCGTCTGCTACGACGAATCAGGCTATTCCCTCGACGAGTTCGCCGACGTCGACCGGCTCGCGGATTTCGTCAACCGTCCCGGCGTCGTCTGGGTGCAGATGATGGGGATGAAGGACCCGCAGCTCGTCCACGTCGTCGGCGCGCTTTTCAACATCCCGATGCTGGCGCAGGAGGACGTCGTCTCGGAATGGTCCCGGCCGAAATTCGAGGAATACGGCGAAATGATTCTCGCCGTCACGCGCGCCGTGCGGCTCAGCGTCGAGGAGCTCCAGCCGCGCGGGCAGCAGATTTCCTTCGTCGCGGGACCGAACTTCCTGATTTCCTTTCACGAAAAGCGGGAACTCGTCTTCGAGAACATCGAACGGCGCATCGCGGAAAATTCGGGAAAAATCCGCAAGTGGGGCTCGCCGTATCTGCTTTACGCGCTGCTGGACGCGCTCGTCGACCGCATGCTTCACCTCACGGACGAAATCGAGGACGCGATCACCGACCTCGAAGAGGAAACCGTCAAGGACAACCCCGATCCCGACGACGAGGGCGGGAACATCCGCACCATTTACCGCATGAAGCGCATCGTCATCCGCCTCGGGCGCATGACGTACCCGCTGCGCGACATGGTCCGCACCTTCGAGCGCTACGACCACCCGCTGCTCCCGCCGGAGATGGACATGTATTTCAGCGACCTTTACGACCACACGCTGCGCGCCTTCGACCGCATCGAGCACGCCCGCATGATTCTGCAGGAACTTCAGGATTTTCACCAGACCGAGCACGAGCGCCGCACGAGCGACATCCTGCGCCTGCTCACCGTCGTCACCGCGATCTTCATCCCGCTGACCTTCATCGTCGGCGTCTACGGCATGAATTTCGACAACATGCCGGAGCTTCACACGCGCTACGGCTATTTCGTCACGCTGGGCGTCATGGCGCTTTTCGCCGTCGTGACCTTCATCTTTTTCCGCGTCAAGCGCTGGATGTGAGGCGCGGCTCCTCCCGCGCGCGGCTTTTCTTGCGAACGGGAACGCGACGCCTTGCCTCCGCGGGGGCGACGGTTTAATTTTTCCTCGGCGAAAGGATTTTTTTTGAAATGAGCGAAATTTCCCCTGCCGGCGCCGCGCCGGAAAAAAACGGATTTTCCCGCGTTCCCGTGATGAGCTGCGCGGAGGCGAAGGCGTTCGAAAAAGCGTTTTTCTCCCGCGCGGAAATGACCGAGGCGGCGGCGATGCGCGCGGCGGGAACGGCCGTCGGCGCGGGCGTCCTGCGCGAATGCGCCGGCGCGGATTTTTCCCGTCTCGCCGTTCTCGCGGGAAAAGGGCACAACGGCGGCGACGCCGTGCGCGCCGCGACGCGGATTTTTGCCGAGAAGAAATGCCGCGTTCTGCTGGTTTTCTTCGCCGCGGAAAACGCCGGCGGACTCGCGCCGCTGACGCGGATGTTCCTCGAAGAATTTCTCGCCGCCGTTCCCGCGGACATGCGCCGCGTCGTCTTTCTGCCCGAAAGCGCGGCGGCGCTCCCGCCGGAGGTTCCCGCGTTCGTCGCCGCGCCGCACGTGCTGCTTGACGGCGTTTTCGGGCACAGTTTCCGCCCGCCGTTCCCGCCGCGCAAGTCGTCGCGACGCCGGCGGAAATCGTCCGCATCGGCATCGAAGGCTGGTACGGCGATTTTCTGAAAAAAATCTATCCGAACTGGCGTCAGCGCCTGGACGACCTCGAAAGCATGATCGGTTTCGCCGAAAAATTCGACACGCTGGCGGACCTGCTCGCGCAGCTCGCGCTGCTCGGCTCGGAAACGACGAACAAGGACATGCGGGAACGCGACGGAGAAAAAGATTCGCTGCGCTTGTCCACCATCCACCAGGCGAAAGGCCTGGAGTTTCCCGTCGTCTTCGTCATCGGCTGCGCGGACGGACTGTTCCCGCTGCGCCGTTCGCTCGAAGAAGGCGACGAAGACGAGGAGCGCCGCCTTTTCTACGTCGCCTGCACGCGCGCCAAAGACCGGCTCTACCTGCTGTATCCGAAGATTCCGTCAAGCCGCAGCGGCGATCTGCTCGAAGTTTCGCAGTTCATCCGCGAAGCCGATCCCGCGACTTACAAAACCGTTTACGGCGCCGCGCGCTCTTTCTGAAAAAGAGGAATCGCCGCGGGAACGCGGGAAATCTGTTTGCGGGAACGCGCCGGAGCGCGTATTCTTGCGCGAAATCCTTTTTCTTCATGGAATACGAAGCAGTCATCGGTTTGGAAATTCACGTCCAGCTCAAAACGCGGAGCAAAGTTTTCGCGGGCGCTCCCGCGGGCTTCGGCGAGCCGCCGAACCGCCTGATCGACCCGACCGTCCTCGCCCTGCCCGGCGCGCTTCCCGTGCTGAACCGCGAATCCGTCGAAAAAGCCATGAAGTTCGGCCTGATGATCGACGCGAAAATGCCGAAAATTTCCCGCTGGGCGCGCAAAAATTATTTCTATCCGGACAGCCCGAAAAATTATCAGATCACGCAGCTCGCGGACGAAGCGATTGTCGGTCCCGGCGAAGTCGAAATCGAGCTTCCCGGTCCTTCCCGCAACGTGATGGGCGAGCACAAGAAAATCCGCATCAACCACGCGCATCTCGAAGAGGACGTCGGCAAACTCACCCACGCGGGAACGGTGTCGCTCGTCGATTTCAACCGCGCGGGAACGACGCTTCTCGAAATCGTGACCGAGCCCGACATGCATTCCGCCGAAGAAGCCGCCGCGTTGCTCAACGCGCTGCGCATGATTCTTTCTTCCGCCGGTCTTTCCGACTGCGACATGGAAAAAGGCCAGCTCCGCTGCGACGCGAACGTCTCCGTCCGCCCCGCGGGAACGACGGAGCTGCGCACGCGCACGGAAATGAAAAACGTCAACTCGCTCGCCGGCGTGCGCAACTGCATCAATTTCGAAATTCGCCGCCAAATCCGCGCCTACGAAAACGGCGAAACCGTCGTGCAGGAAACGCGCGGCTGGAACGCCGAGACCGGACACACGTATTCGATGCGCTCGAAGGAAAACGCGCACGATTACCGCTATTTCCCCGACCCCGACCTCATGCCCGTCCGCATCGACGAAGCATGGCTCGAACGCCTTAAAAAGGATTTGCCGGAAAAGCCTTTCGACCGCCAGCGCCGCTACATGGCGGATTTCGCTCTGCCCTACACCGTCACGAGCGTGCTCGTTCCCGACCGCGCCCTCTGCGAATTTTTCGAAAAATCCGTCGCCGCGTTCCCGCGCGCTCCGCAGCACACGGCGAACCTGATCGTCAACGAAATCCTGCGCGAAATCGCCGCCGCGGGAACGGGAGCGACCATCGCCGACAGCCGCGTCTCGCCGGAAGCGCTCGCCGGGCTCGTCGAAATCGTCGAGGCGGGAACGATTTCGAAGCAGCAGTCGAAGGAAGTTTTCGCGGAAATGTGGACGAGCGGAAAATCCGCCGCCGACATCGTCCGGGAAAAAGGCCTGGCGCAAAGCTCCGACGCGGGCGAGCTCGAAGCGCTGATTTCCGGCGTCGTCTCCGACCCGAAGAACGCGGACGCCGTCGCCTCGTTCAAGAGCGGGAACGAACGCGTGATCAACGTGCTCAAAGGCCAGGTGATGAAAGCGTCCAAAGGCAAGGCGAATCCCGCGAAGGTCGACGAAATCATGCGCCGCCTGCTCGCCTGAAGCCTTTCCCGCGACGCCACCTTCGCTCGGCGAAAAAAAGCGCGTTCCCGTAGCCTTTTCGCGGGAACGCGCTTTTTTTCGAAAATCCGTTTACGTCCGCTTCCGAAAAATTTTCACGCCATGAACCAAAGCACGGCGGCGGCGAGCGCAAAGCGATACCACGCGAACGCGGAAAGCCCGTGGCGGGAAATCCATTCGACCATCCATTTCACGGAAGCGAACGCCGCGACGAACGCGACGCCGAGCCCGACCGCGGAAACGCCTAAACCGAACGAATCCCGCATCTGCTCCGCGCACTGCAGCGTTTTGTAAATCGACGCCGCAGAAAGCGTGATCAGCCCGAGCAGAAACGAAAATTCCGTCGCGCGCCGCGGAGAAAGCCCGGCGACGTAGCCGCCGACGATCGTCGCCATCGAGCGGCTCATCCCCGGCCAAAGCGCAATGCACTGCATCGCCCCGATCGTCAGCGCCTGCCGCACGCTCAAATCCTGCAGGTCGGGGCCGTCTTCCGCGTTCCCGCCGCGCGCCGCCGCGAGCTTTTTCTGACGGCGGTCGACGACGAGCATCAGCACGCCGCCGACGATCAGCGCGCACGCCACCGTCACGGGATTGAACAGATGCTCCTCGATTTTGTCCGAAAAGAAAAACCCGAGTCCCGCCGCGGGAACGAACGCGACGATCAGGTTGCGCGAAAGCCGCCAGCTCGCGGGATCGCGACGAAAAACGCCCGCGATCGTTCCCGTGCAGCGCTTCCAATAGGCGAAAAACACGGCGACGATCGCGCCGAACTGGATGATGATCGAATACGCGTCCGCCGCCTCCTTCACCGAAAAGTCGGAGCCGTCGCTATCCCGCACAAGCTCGCCCGCGCGCCCGCCGCGGCGGACGATCGGCGCCGCTCCGTCCAGCCCGAGCGCGCTGTTGGCGAGAATCAAATGCCCCGTCGACGAAACGGGCAGATATTCCGTCAGCCCTTCGACCACGCCGAGAATCGCCGCGTTTTTCGCGTTGAAAACCTCTTCGGCGGGAACGGCGGCGTCCTTTCCGGAAACGTCTTGCCCGGCGGGGACTTCGGCGGCGGCCGCAGGGACGCAAAGCGTCGCGGAAACGAAAAACAGAATAAGAATGAGAAATTTCATGCGTAGGACAAAAAATTCTGCCGAAAATTCTCGCCGTTTCCGACAAAAAAACTTCGGCAAAAAACGCTTGCGGGCAAAAACGGCGCGCAGGTATTCTTTTCTGTCCGAAAAATGAGCACCGAAGAAGAGAAGAAACCCGAAAAATCCGCGCGCGAAAAGAAGCGCATCGTTCCCGCCGCCCTAGGCTTTCTCGCCGTCGCGGCGGTCGTCATCGCCGCACTCCGCGGCTACGGCGATCCGCTCTTCGGCGCGGCGGCGCTCGCCCTCGGCGTCGTCATCGCCGTCGTCGCGTTTCTTCTCGGGCTGATCTTCCGCTCGCACGTCGCGCGCCGGCTCGGAATCGTCGCCGTCGTCGCCGCCCTGATCGTCGCCGCGGCGGGAACGCTCGCGCTTTTCTCCGACAAAACTTTCGAAGACCGCTGCGTCGCCGCGTGGGAAAAAATCACGCGCGCGTCCGACGACGCGGAGCGCCGCATCGAAGAGCTCGAAAACCGCTTCGACGTCGACTGACGCGCGCAGTCCCTTTTTCCCGCAATCCCTTCTTTTTCAAAAAATGCCACTCGAAAAAATCTCTTCCGTTTCCGGCGTTCCCGCGTTCGTCGCGGGCGACGACATCGACACCGACCGCATCATTCCCGCGCGCTTTCTCAAGAGCGTCACGTTCGACGGTTTGGGAGAATTCGCCTTTTACGACGAACGGAAAAACGCCGACGGCACGGACAAGCCGCACCCGCTCAACGCGCTCCCGAACGCGAAAATTCTCGTCACGGGCATGAATTTCGGCTGCGGCAGTTCCCGCGAGCACGCGCCGCAGGCGCTGCGCAGGCGCGGCATCCGCGCGATCGTCGCGGGAAGCTTCGCGGAAATTTTCTTCGGAAACGCGACGACGCTCGGCGTGGCTTGCGTTTCCGTCGAACGCGAAGCTCTCGCGGAAATCGAAGCGTGGATCGCGAAAAATCCCGGCGCGGAAATCACCGTCGACGTCGAAAACCTGCGCGTCGTCTTCGGCGGGAAAAGCGTCCCCGTCGCGCTGCCCGAAACGGTGCGCAACGCGTTGCTGAACGGGCGCTGGGATCCCATCGCGGATCTGCTCGAAAACGCGGACAAAATCAGCGCGCTCGCCGCGTCGCTCGCCTGACGCGCCATGATCGTCTCTCTTTCGGGAAAACTGATCGAGGCGGCGATTTTCCGCGCCGTCGTCGAGTGCGCCGGCGTCGGCTACGAGGTGAACATTCCCGTCTCCACGGCGGAAAAACTCCCGCGCATCGGCGAAAACGTCCGCCTTTTCACGCTGCAGACGTTCCGCGAGGACGGTCAAACGCTCTACGGCTTCCACAGCGCGGAAGAGCGCGACTTTTTCAAGCTGCTCATCGAAAAAGTCAGCGGGATCGGCCCCGGCATCGCGCTGAAAATTTTCTCGCGTCTGTCGCTTCCGGTGCTGCGCGGCGCCATCCGCAACGGCGACGTCGCCCTGCTTTCGCAGTGTCCGGGCATCGGGAAAAAAACGGCGGAACGCCTCGTCGTCGAACTGCGCGACAAAGTCGCCCTCGGCGGGAACGCCGCCGTTCCCGGCAAGAAAAACGCCGCGGGAACGGACGTTTCCGCGGCGCCGGCGGACGCTCCCGCGAGCGCGCAGTCCGATGCCGTCGCCGCGCTGATGTCGCTGGGCTTCAAGCTCGCCGACGCGGACAAGGCCGTGCGCGCCGCGCTCTCCAAAGCGGGCGCCGACGCGTCCGTCGAAACGCTGATCCGCATCGCTCTCGGAAACTGAAGACATGGAAATGCTTTACGCGCAGTGCGGGAACAGCGGGCTTTTCCTGCCGAAAATCTCGCTCGGACTTTGGCACAACTTCGGCGGGAACGCCGATTTCCCCGAAGCGGAAAAAATTCTGCGCGCGGCGTTCGACTGCGGAATCACGCACTTCGACCTCGCCAACAATTACGGTCCGCCTCCGGGTTCCGCCGAAGAGAATTTCGGGAAAACGCTTCGCGGAGCCCTCGCCGGACGCCGCGACGAAATCGTCGTTTCGACGAAAGCCGGACACCGCATGTGGAACGGGCCTTACGGCGACGGCTGTTCCCGCAAGAGCATCATCGCGAGCTGCGACCAGAGCCTGCGCCGCACGGGACTCGACTACTTCGACATTTTTTACGCGCACCGCTTCGACGGCGTCACGCCCGTCGAAGAGACGATGGGCGCGCTTTCCGATCTCGTCCGCTCCGGGAAGGCGCTCTACGTCGGGATTTCGAAGTTCCCGCCCGAAGCGTTCGAGCGCGCCTGCGCCGTTCTGCGCGGGAACGGCACGCCCTGCCTCGTTTTCCAAGACCGCTACAGCCTTTTCGAACGTGCGCCGGAAGCGCGGAAACTCGCCCTCGCCCGGGAAAACGGCGTGGGCTTCATCGCGTTTTCGCCGCTCGCCCAAGGGCTGCTCACGGAAAAATATCTCCGCGGCATTCCCGCGGAGTCGCGCGCGGCTTCTCCCGACGGTTTCCTGAAACGGGAACAGGTGACGGACGAAAAAGTCGCCGCCGCGCGCGGGAACGCGGGCAAACGCTCGCGCAGACGGCGATCGCATGGCTGCTCCGCAATCCGCACGTCACGAGCGTGCTCATCGGCGCGCGAACGATGCGGCAGCTCGAAGAAAATCTCGGCGCGCTCGAAAATTTCAGCTTCGCGCCGGAAGAGCTCGCCGCGATCGAGGCCGCGCTCTGATGCGCGCGGGAACGCCGCGGGACGTCAGCGAAGCTCGACGAAAATCCGAAAGATGCCTTTCCCCGGCGCGAGCGATTTCATCAGCGCGGCGACGGCTTCCGCGATCCGCGCGTCGACGTCGGTGCTCCCGCAGGAACGCACGGTCAGCACGTGCGGCGCGTCTTCCGCGAAAGCGAGTCCGCAGAAATATTCCGCCGGCGCGAAAAGCGTCCGCGCATCGTCGACGGGAACGTCGAGCGTTCCCGCGAACAGCGTTTCCCCGGAAACCGCGTCGACGACGCGCACGCCGTTCCCCTGTGCGGCTCCCGGCGCGGCGGGATCGACGGGCGTTCCCGTCCCGAAACCGCGGGCGATCGCCCAGGCGTCCGCCCCGAGCGCGTCTTCCGCGCGCGGCGGAGTCTGCACGTATTTCGGCGGCATCGCCGAGGCGGCGTCGCGCGTCGCAAGAAAAAGCTCGCCGAACGGCAGAAACGACGGTTCCCGCAGACGCAGCTCCTTAGGCGAATTTTCCGCGCCGAAATTCCAGCGCGTCGGCAGAAAAAGCGGCTCCGAATCCTTGAAGAACGCGGCTTCCGCGTAGCCCTCGGCGAAGTTCACGGACGCGGCGCGCGACGGTTTTTCCTGCGGCATCCGAAACGAAAATCCCGGCGAAAAAATCACGAACGCGAGCAGGCCGAACGCCACGACGCAAGCCAGCCCCGCCTTCGTCATCGCGGGCAGGCCGTTGCGGAAAAACCTGTAAATCGGGAACGCCGAAATCTTCACGCCGCAAGGTTCGTTCATCTGCGGAAATTTGTCGATTGAAAAAACGCGCCGCTCCCGCGAAAATCGAAAGCCGTCATGAATCACGGCTTCCATCTCGTTCCCGCATTTTCGCTGGTCACGCTGGCGGAAAAGCTCGCGGAGCGCCTCGCGGAACGCGCGGACCCGTTCGCGCCGGAAACCGTTCTCGTGATGAACTTCGCGCAGCGCGTCTGGCTGCAGCGTTTTCTCGCGGAAAAGCTCGGCGTGTGCGCGAACGTGGAATTCTGCGCTCCGGAACGTTTTCTGGAGAAGCTCGTTTCCAGGCCGAGCGAAAACGTCTTCGCGCGCGACGCGTTCGCGTGGAAAATTTTTCTGGAACTCCGCCGCTCCCGCGAAGCGCCGGCGGGAACGACGCGCGCGCCCTCCTTCGCCGCGGACGACCTTCCCGAAGACGGACTTTTCCGCCGCGCCGCGGAAATCGGCGATCTCTTTTGGCGCTACCAGACCTTCCGCCCGGAAATGATTCGCGGATGGATGCGCGACGAACCGCCGCCGAAAACGGCCGCGCCGGATTTCCGCCGAGAATTTCTCCGACAGAAAAATCTCTGGCGACGCCTCGATTTCGGCGGCGCCGAGCCGCCCGCCGAAGCGTGGCTGAATCTGCTCGAGCACGCAGGACCGATTCCGGGCGTTCCCGCGCGCCTTTTCGCGTTCGCGCCGTCCGCGCTCACGCGCCTGCACGCGGAAGTCCTGATGAAGCTTGCGGAAAACGCCGAAGTCTTTCTTTTCTGCCACAACCTTTCGGGCGATTTGTGGACGGAGACGCGCGAAGAAAAAGCGCGACTGCGGGAACGCGCCCGACCGGGCAGAAAGGCCACGCGCGTCGACGCGGGAACGCTTGAAGACGACGCCGGGAACGAGCTGCTGACCGCGTGGGGAAAAGCCGCGCGCCCGCTCGCGAAATTTCTCATCGACGCGGATTTGCTCGACGGTTTCTCCAACCTCGACGCACCGCCCGAGCGCACGTCGCTGCTGCGCGCGCTCCAGCGCGAAATCCGGGACAACGCCGCGAAGCCGACGCCGTTCGTTCCCGCGAAAGGCGACGCCTCGCTGCGCATCCTCGTCGCGCCGAGCCCGTTGCGCGAAATGGAAATTCTGCGCGACGAGCTCACGGCGCGTTTCGCCGCCGACCCGACGCTGCGCCCGCGCGACGTCGTCGTCTCGTTCCCGGATCCGGACGCCTATGTCCCGTTCATTCGGGCCGCCTTCGAAAATTCCGGCATCCCGTTTTCCGTCGCGGATCAGGCGGATGAAGAGATTTTCCCCGCGGCGAAAGCCTTCTTCGCGCTGCTTCGCGCCGCGCAGGGCGAATTCCGCCTCGGAGAAATTCTCGCGCTGACCAATGCCGCCTGCATCCGCGCCGCGCTGGGATTGGAAGAGGACGAAGCCGCGAGGCTGCGCGACATGCTCGCCGACGCCGGCGTGCGCTGGGGCGCGGACAAAGCGTTTCGCCTGGAGCGCGTTTTCGGCGAAAAGCCCGTCGCGGAAACGATGCGCGCGAAGGCGGAAACATTCGCGGAAAACAATTCCTGGGCGTTCGGGCTGCGGCGCCTCGCGCTCGGCTACATGTGCGGGAACGGCGAGGACGGCGAAGCGCTTTTCCGCGACGCGGGAACGGGCGTCGTCGGCGTCAGCCCCGCGCGCGGCGTGACGGAAGAAGCGCCGGAAGCGATCGGGAAAATTTTCCGTCTCGTCGAAACGCTCGAAAAGGTCAGCGCGGCGTTCGCCGAAAACGAGCGACGAAGCGTTTCCGCATGGCGGGATTTTCTTCAGGAAAATCTGGCCGACGCGCTGATCGACGGCGGGAACGGCGAGGCGGAAATCGTGCGCGACATGCTCGCCGAAGTCTGCGCGGACGCGCGAACGGGCAGTTTTCCCGCCGCGGGGGATCCCGAATGCGCGCTCGCGACGTTCTGCGCCGCGCTGGAAAAGCAAGGCGCGGGCTCCGGGCGCGGGAGCGCCATCGGCATGTTTCGCGGGAAAGTCACGTTCTGCCGCATGCAGCCGATGCGCAACATCCCGGCGCGCGTCGTCTGCGTCTGCGGGCTCAGCGACGGGGCGTTCCCGCGCGCGGCCGTCTCCGACGGCGCGGATCTGATTTCTTTCGGCGCGGAAAATTTTCCTGCGGGAACGGCGGCCTGGGACCGCACGCCGCGCGACGAGGACTGCCTGCTTTTTCTCGAAAACATTCTCGCCGCACAGGACGCGCTGCTGCTTTCCTACGTCGGGAGAGACGCTTCGGACGGCTCCGCGAAACCGCCCTGCACGCCGCTCGACAAGCTGAGGCATTTTCTGCTCGGGCTCGTTTCCGGCGGGAACGCGGCGGGACCGGACGACGCGCCGCCGGGCGCGCCGCTTTTCGAAACGCTGCACCGCCTGCACGGATTTTCTCCCGAATATTTTTCCGACGCGGACGGGAACGGGAAACTGCTTTCCTTCAGCCGCGCGCATTACGCCGTCGCGAAAAAGAAGCGGCGCGCGC